>LQAE01000258.1_pt1 | contig 14705 bp, 11 predicted proteins | sample 1535771 | NCBI WGS metagenome assembly LQAE01 (sample SAMN04331582, study PRJNA305678) | bioreactor metagenome | isolation source: bioreactor_1 inoculated with Wadden Sea sediment 1st replicate of a... | place: Germany:Bremen
ATCCGTCATAAACTCCCGTTCATATATGTCAGTGACCATTTGCATGAATTTTGGTGATGTATTTGAGCGAGATGAACTTGCATTATTAGCACCAATTTTTTTTTACAGACTTAAAAAATGCCATACAATCAGGGAAATACTCAGGCAACATGTTTTCGTAGGATGTAACAGCTGCACGAACACCTGTCACGGATTTCGCTGACTCTAGTCGCATGACCCATTCATATGCTGTTAGGAAATTCTGACTTGCCTTAACTTCCTCAGACAACTCTAGTTCATATGATGCCAAACGGAATGCTTCTCCAAGTTCGTTAAAGGTCTGAGACCCAAAAGTCGAAAACAAACATTGACCATTCTCAGAAAGACTTTCTAAAATTTTAATAGCCATTTGGTCAGGGTGGTTAAACCATTGAAATGTAGCATTAGATATTATTAAGTCAAATGGGCCTTCTGGAAAATCAGATTCGGCGTCGGCGCATCTAAACTCAATGTTATGATCAAGCCCATTATCATGAAGTCGTGATTTAGCAACTTCAATCATGCCATTAGCAAGATCAAGAGCAATAATCTTAGAATTTGGATATGTTTTGGCAATGAGACTTGTTAAAAAACCTGTGCCACATCCAATTTCCAGAATTCTCTTTGGAAACTTCGGTTTTGCTATGGAAATGAGCTTATGGGACATTTCCTTTTGAACAACAGCGTAGTCATCATACGTTTTTGCATTACGACTGAATCTGCGCTCTAGTTTTTTCTTATCTATCATTCAAGTCCAACTCCTTGATAAACTTGTAAATACTATCTCTACATTGTTGCGGTTGAAAGAAATGAGGTGCATGTCCTGAATCATTTATTACAACTAGTTTTGAGTTTGATGTATGGGACTCTATCCACTGGGAACATTTGAGTGAACAAATTCGATCTTTCTCGCCTGTGATCATCAAAACAGGATGAAGAATTTTTTGAACTTTCATTCGAACATCTGAATGTGCTAAATACTCTAGGCCAGATTGAAGTTCCTTTTTAGCAGACTCGGACAAATCATTGACCTGAAAACATGCTGAAAACGCTTCAGTAGTCTTGCCAGAATTTTTCTCTGAGGCTGACATTGCCTTAGCCGCGAAAGCATTAATAACAGAAGGGGTATTGGATTCAAAATTTCTTATCATTTGCTCAAGTATTTCCTTATGCCAACCAAAATTGTAGTTTGGTGTATTGCTGTTAACGAACCTTGCAGTTGCTCCAAAGAGAAGTGCACCGACAACAGAAGAATTGATTTTGTCACTTCCAAGATAGGAAAGGAGTGGCATGGAACCACTTGACCAACCAACAAGTAAAGTTGGTCTTGATGGTGTTGTATTTGATAGCAACTGAACCATGCTTTCGATTCTATCAAAAGCACTGTACTTCGAATCATACCAGTCAATAATCAAAACTTTGTCTATACTCTCTCTCATTTCCTCTATAAGGGGATTGAAAACGTCTGGCTTAGAAGCCCATCCGTTTAGGAACAACAAATTGAATTTCATTATTTTTCACCAACCATTTCAATGCCTTTTTTCAGAGCACCCAGTAGTCCGTCAACTTCAAACGGTGTATGTGTGGCCATAAGGGAAACCCTGAGTCTACTTGTACCTGGAGCCACTGTAGGTGGCCTTATAGCAGGAACAAAGTATCCTTCCTCAAGAAGGTACTCAGAAATGCGAAGAGTATCCTCTGACGACCCTATTATAACAGGAACAATAGGTGTCATGTCATTGTGGACTGAAATTCCTATCTCGCAGTCCTGATTTTAGACGAATTATATTATTGCGAAGTCTTGTACGTCTATCATCGGCAACTGGTAGTATTTCAATTGTCTTAAGAGATGCAGCTGCTGTTCCAGCTGGGAGTGCTGTTGAGAATATAAAACTTCTTGCACTGTTGCGAATCCAGTCTATTAATTCTTGATTTCCTGCTACATAGCCCCCAACTGAAGGGACAGCCTTTGACAAGGTGCCAATATGCAGGTCAATTTCATGGGCAACACAGAGTTCAGAAGCTGTACCACGACCATTAAGTCCTAATACACCAAAGCCGTGGGCATCATCAACGGCTAGTAATGCACCGTACTCTTTTGCTAGTGCAGATATTTTGGCCAGTGGGGCAATCTCTCCATCCATACTGAATATTCCATCTGTAATGATAAGCTTATGTTGAGTCTCAACCTTTGAAAGTTTCTTTCGAAGGTCATCAACATCCATTGTTTTATAGCGCAGTGTACGTGCTTGAGTCAAAGAAGCACCATCTACAATACTGGCATGATTCAACTTGTCTGATAAAATCGTCCAGTTTTTATCTGTGATAGCAGATATAACACCAATGTTCGCCATGTAACCTGAGTTAAACAAAAGCGCAGCTTCTTGATTTTTAAATTTTGCAAGCTCAAGTTCAAGTTCCTGATGAATTGGGTTTGTGCCCGTTGTAAGTCTTGAACCACCAGACCCAGTTCCGAAACTCTCAGTTGCATTAACGGCAGCTTGAGTAATATCGGGGTGACCATTTAAGCCAAGATAGTTATTGGAACCAAATAGAATAAACCATTTATCATCATGTTTGACACGGCTTGCTTGTGCAGTTTCGATCGTTTTGCATACTCGTAGTTGTGAGGCTTGCTCCAGCTCATTTACAGCTTGTCTAAAGTCCATGTGATTCTCCTGTAGTTTATCAAAAATTTTATTAGTCTATAGTTATTCGTCCATTATATGTAAAAGATGTGTATACACTGTGAAAATATACTATCTTTGACCAAAGACCTGATATGAATAGTATATAATAGATACTCTACATTTGGATTGTCAACTTATATAGAAATTATAGTTTACAATCATTTGGTTTTCAAGCATAATAAGAATAGAATTGTAAACATATTATTTTTTGGAGGTTGACGTTATGGTATTCAATAAAACAAAAGAGCTGTTCGTAGAGATTATGGGTCTAGATGACGATGAAGTAATATTAGAAGCTCAAATATTTGATGAGTTAGATGCGGATTCACTAGATATGTCACAGATACTCCTTGGACTTGAAAATCACTTTGAAATTGATCTTCCGGATGACACTTCGTCAAAAGTTGATACAATTGCTGATTTGGTTCACTTAGTTGAAGAAACACGAGTGGCAGCATGATAAATAGAATTGTTGTTACTGGAATGGGATGTATAACACCCATCGGAAACAATATTGATACATTTTGGGATAATTGCATTCAAGGGGTAAAAGGATTTGGACCAATTACTCATTTTAGTGGTGATATAGTAAAGACAAATCTTGTGGCAGAGGTGAAGGCATTTGATCCTGTCAAAATGCTTGGTCGAAAACAAGGCAGACGCCTTGATAGATGTTCACAATTCGCAGTTCATGCCGCAAGAGAGGCATTTGAGTCAGCTGGTTTCAAAACCGAGGAAGAAACATCTAGAATTGGAGTATGCCTCGGAACTGGCGTTGGTGGTGTTATGACATATGAAGAAGAGTGTCAAAAAATGAACACTCAAGGGTCTACGTATGTAAATCCTCTGTTAATGCCCAAATGGATTCCCAATATGGCTGCGGCAAATGTTTCAATGGATCTGAACCTTCATGGCCCTGTACATACAATATCTACAGCATGTGCTTCTGGTATAGACGCCATTGGGCATGGCATTATGCTTTTGGAAACTGGACGTGCTGATGCCGTTTTAGTAGGCGGTACAGAAGCCTGTATAACCCCAACCATGATTTCTGGATTTGAGAACATGGGAGCTTTAAGTGCAGAGGACGATCCAGTGCGTGCTTCCATCCCATTTGACAAAAACAGAAACGGATTCATACTTGGTGAAGGGGCAGCAGTTCTTGTTATAGAAACACTTGAGTCTGCTAGAAATAGACATGCTAATATTATAGCTGAAGTTGTCGGGTATGGTTCATCATCAGATGCTCATCATCTTACGGCGCCACATCCTGAGGCAGAAGGTGGTATAAGAGCAATAAACCAGGCTTTGCTAGAGGCGAAAATCAGTCCAGAAGCCATTGATTTTATTAGCGCTCATGGTACATCTACTCCTCAAAATGATCTTGTTGAGTCCTTATGTATTAAAAGTATATTTGGTGATTTTGCTGAAAAAATACCTGTGAACTCAACTAAATCAATGGTTGGACATATGCAAGGTGCAGCTGGTGCACTTGAGACTATTGTTTGTGCTCTGACAATTACTTCGGGTCAAATTCATCCTACAGCAGGGACTGAAACTCTTGACGAGGCATGTCGTATCAATGTAGTTATTGGTGAATCAATTAAAACTAAAGTCAACTACACCTTGAATAGTGCTCTAGGATTTGGTGGTCATAACGCCTCAGTTATACTGAAAGCATATTAAGTGAATAATACAAGCTGATATCCTGTTGACCTTTGTTGACAGTCTGAAACGACTATTTTTTATAGTCGTTTTTTTGTTGAAACGAACATGAAATTTTGGGTATACAAAATATAAGTACGATCAGGGGTGGTATACTTTTATATCAAATTGGAGGAGGGTATTCATGAAGAAATCATTACTTGCTTTGATAATGTTGGCACTACTTATGGCCACGGCATGTGCTCCGGCAGACATGCCAGCAGAAGAACCAGCTGAAACACCTGTCGAGGCACCGATGGAAGAACCAGCAGAAGAACCATCAGAAGAACCAATGGAAGAACCAATGGACGAAATGGGCATGTATACGGATGGTTTATATTATGCTGAAGAAGATGATTTTAACGCTAAAACTGGGTGGAAATCAGTTGTAATTTTAAAAGTGATCGATGGAGAGATTGCAGAAGTAAATTGGACTGCTGCCAGTGTTAAAGGTGGTATGGACAAAAAAGCTGCTTCAATGAATGGTGCATATCCTATGGTTGAAGTAGGAGGAGCACAAGCACCATGGCATGAGCAAGCTGAAAAAATGGAAATGGCATTAATCGAAATGCAAGACCCTGCAATGGGTGAGTATGACGAAGAAGGACATACAGATGCTATTGCTGGCGTTTCAGTACATGTTGATGATCTGTACCTATTAGCTGATAAAGCGCTAAAAGCTGACCCAGTACAACCTGGACCATATAAAGACGGAGCTTATCACGCTGAAGAGGCTGATTATAGTGAAAAATCAGGTTGGAAGGGTACTGTCGATATTACAGTACTTAATGGCAATATCGTTGCTGTAAATTGGAGCGGTCAGCATAAAGATGGTGGCGATGACAAGAAGACAGTATCGATGAATGGCGGATACCCAATGGTAGAGAACGGTGGTGCAAAAGCACATTGGCATGAACAAGCAATGGACGCCGAAAATCATTTGTTAATGACTCAAGATCCTTGGGACATAGAACTTGATGCAGAAGGTCATGCAGATGTTCTTGCAAGTGTCTCTATTCATGTAAATGACTTCTTTGGATTAGCACAAGAAGCTATGGAGCCAGCAAAATAAGGTATATTAAACAATGAATGTATAGCCCTGAATGACAATTTGATTGTGGTTCAGGGCTATTTATGTCTAAATTTTGGCTTTTGAATAGTATGAATATTAAAATGGGAACAAATATTCGTAGATTATGGCGGCGTGGGGTAAAAACTGATAAAATGGATATAGTAATATGAAGACAGGCGACTTGTTAGGATTCGTGGGTCGCTTCAAATATGAATAAACAGATATGAATGAACAGACAAGATATTGAGACGAAGACAGGAGGAAGACCTTGAAAGATAGAGTGGTCATAATCGATGGCAACAGCCTGGTGAATCAAGCGTTCTTTGCAACACGATACACAAACATGATGAACAAGGATGGTGTACCAACAAATGCTGTCTATGGTTTTGCAAATATGATGTTAAAGATCAGGGATGATCTAGACCCTATGTACATGGCAGTAGCGTTTGACTTGAAGGGACCTACATTTAGACACCTTCAGTTCAAGGAGTATAAAGGCACACGTAAAGGTATGCCAGATGAACTTGCTGTTCAAATGCCAATTCTTAAAGAAATGCTTGATGCTATGGGTATTTATAGAATGGAGCTTCAAGGCTTTGAAGCAGATGATTTAATTGGTACAGTGGCAAAATCATGTTCCGATCAAGGGGTAGAAACTTTTGTTGTAACAGGTGACCAAGATGCTCTCCAACTTGTATCTGAAAAAACAACGGTTCTAATAAAGGGTAGAAAGAAAGAAATTTATTATACACCTGCGCTTGTTTTAGAAGATTATGGTGTTACACCTGATAGAATTATTGATCTTAAAGGCCTTCAAGGAGATACTTCTGATAATATTCCAGGTCTTCCTGGCGTGGGTCCGAAAACAGCCGTTAAGCTATTAGATGAGTTTAATACAGTTGAAGAGCTACTTCAAAGAAGTGATGAGGTTTCTAACAAGCGAATTCGTGGAATTATTGAAGACAATCAAGAGTCGGCAATCCTTAGTAAAAAGCTTGCAACGATTGAAGTGCATGTACCAATTGACTTCAGTATGGATGAGTTGAAAATCACACCGCCAGACTTAAGTAAACTTCTAGAGATGATTAAGGCATACGACTTTAATTCATTAATCAAGAGAATAAGTGAGCTGAATGTAGAAGGTGAAATGCCAGAGCAAAAGCCATTTGAATACAGAATACTCAAAAATGCTCAGGAAGCCAGAGATGTGGCAGCAATTGCACGACGTGAAGGTCGAGTTGCCTTCCATAATGTGTATGAAAAAACGAACATCCGCTCAAATGAGCTTGTTGGTATGGGTGTGTTTGTAAAAGATAAGTCTTACTACATTAGTATTGAAGGGAATGAGGATATTCTTGCAGGCATGAAAAGCATGTTTGAAGATCCTTCTATTGAGAAAATCACATACGAAGCAAAAAAGGATTACCTAATTCTACGTCGCTATGGTATTGAGTTAAAAGGTTTAAAGTTTGATGGATTCATTGCTATGTACCTTCTTGAACCAGGTCGTAAAGGGTACGACATGACTGACATAGCTCTTGAAAAGTTCTCAGAATCTATGAAGACGGAAAAGGACCTTTTAGGATCAGGAAAAAGTAAGATCACATACTCTGAAGTAGAACTTGAAACCATTGCAGAGTATACCGCTCGCTATGCAACATATGCTGGAAGACTTCAAGAAGAGTTAATGGTTGAATTAGAGAAGCTAGACTTAGTTACCCTATATGAAACAGTAGAGCTACCTTTAGTTGAAGTTCTTGCAAACATTGAGTTTGAAGGATTCTCAGTGGACACGACTGAACTAAAGGCTCTCGATGAGGAATTAACAGTTAAGATCGATGAGTTAACAACTGACATTTATCATATGGCAGAGGGCGAGTTTAATATTAACTCACCAAAGCAACTTGGTGTTGTACTATTTGAAAAACTGGGGCTTCCATCTATCAAGAAAACTAAAACTGGGCATTCAACGAGTCACGATGTCCTTGAAAAACTAATGGACAAACACCCAATAATTCCAGCAATTATTGAATATAGAACATACACAAAACTAAAATCAACATATATTGATGGTATTTTTGCAGTTATTAACGAAGAAACGGGTAAAATTCATACAAGTCTAAACCAAACGGTAGCAGTGACTGGTAGACTAAGTTCAACAGAACCGAATCTTCAAAACATTCCAGTCAGACTTCCGCTTGGAAGAAGGCTTAGAAAAGTATTTGTACCAAGTCAGACACAAACGTTGATCGATGCCGATTACTCTCAGATTGAGCTTAGAATTCTTGCACAAATGTCTGGAGATGACAACCTGATTAAAGCATTTACAGAAAACATTGATGTTCACTCCATGACAGCATCTCAGGTGTTTGATGTAGCGCTTGAAGATGTAACACCGCTTGAAAGAAGTCGAGCGAAAGAAGTAAACTTTGGTATTGTATACGGTATGAGTGACTTTGGTCTTTCAGAAAACTTAGGTATTACAAGAAAAGAAGCTAAGCTGTATATTGAGAATTACTTTGCCAAGTATCCAAAGGTTAAAGAGTACATGGACAGTATGGTTGAGTACTGTAAAGAAAATGGTTATGTGACAACAATTTTGAATAGAAGACGTTACATTCCAGAAATTCATCATAAGAATTTCAACTTAAGGTCATTCGGCGAGAGAACTGCAATGAATACGCCAATTCAAGGTTCAGCAGCAGATGTTATCAAGATAGCAATGCTGAAGGTATATAATGCAATAAAGGAAAAAGAGCTGAAATCTAAGCTCATTTTGCAAGTACATGATGAATTGATTATTGACACACATCCTGATGAAATAGAAATTGTAAAAGAGTTACTACGTGAAAACATGGAGACAGCAGCGGATGACATCATGACAGAAAGCTTCAAGGTACCGCTAAAGGTGGATATGAATGAAGGTGGAAGCTGGTATGATACAAAATAAAGGAGATCTTTTCATGAAGGTTATTGGATTGACCGGAGGGATCGGATCAGGGAAAAGTACCGTATCTCGTATGTTAAGAGGGCTGGGCGCCAAGATAATTGACGCGGATCAAGTGGCCCGTGAAGTTGTTGAAAAAGGCAAGCCTGCACTAAGAGAAATCGCTGAAACATTTGGTGAAGATACACTTCTTGAAGACGGCAGTCTTAATCGAAAAAAGCTGGGGTCAATGATTTTCAGTGATGAAAAGAAGAGACTTAAGCTAAATGAGATCACCCATCCAAGAATTCTAGAGGCAATAAACGATCAAATAGAAAAGTGTAAATCTAAGAATTGTACAGATTTAATCGTTCTTGACTGTGCCCTCCTGTTTGAAATGAATATGGACAATATGGTTGATGAATCGTGGTTGGTGAGCTTAAAGAAGGAAACACAAGTAAAACGTATTATGGCACGAGATGAACTGTCTAAGACGGACGCAGAGTTAAGAATAAATGCTCAAATGTCTTTAGAAGAGAAGTCATCAAAAGCTACACGTATTATAGACAATTCTTCAGCTGTTAATGAGACTCATAAGCAAGTCATGGATCTTTGGAATAAAGCAGTTCGTGAAGAGAGACTGAAAAAGTAGCGTTAAAAGTGGAGAGTGGTATTTTACACTCTCCTTTATTAATGGAAATATTAATAAGAACATCGTTAAAGTATTATCAACTAGACATAATCCCGTTAATCCATTAACTTGCCTTATATTGCGGTATTTTCATTGAATATGCACATCATTTCCGATATAATTATTGTGGTTTTACTCATTATGCAAGGAAGGATTGATCAAATGAAGGAGTTGAAAGGACTTCAGGATGTCACTGGCGTTCAAATCGACAAAGATCGAAAGTTTCATTCTGCATCGCATGACGAAATTTTAACAGGCAGAACATCAGATATATATTTTTTAAGAACTCTCGATATACTAAAAGAACTAAACTTAGATGAAGCTATCGTTACTGCAGAAATTTTCCCTCGTAAGTCAGGTATCTTCTGTGGCATTGAGGAAGTTAAAGAACTTCTCAAAGGCAAAAACATTGATATGTGGTCAATCGATGAAGGTGAATTCTTTGAACCTAAGGACACGGTTATAAGAGTAACAGGTCCTTATAGAGAATTTGCAATATTTGAAACTACAATTCTTGGTATGCTTGCTAGTCCATCGGGCTGGGCAACAGCTTCACGTAAGGTGAAGGAAGCATGTGGGGACAAGTCGTTCTTATGCTTTGGTGCACGTCATGTACATCCTGCTGTTGCACCTGTAATGGAAAGAGCTGCTGTAGTTGGTGGCGCATCAGGCGCAAGTTGTATTTTAGCGGCACGACTTGCTGGCATTGAACCAAGTGGTACACTTCCGCATAGTGCCATGCTCATTGCTGGAGATACTCTAGAAATTGCAAAGAAGTACAACGAAGTTATGCCAAAAGAGCATGGTCGAGTTGTTCTTGTTGATACTTTTAAAGATGAAGTAGAAGAAGCACTTCGTATTGCAAATGAACTAGGTGATGATCTTTATGGAATTCGTGTAGATACACCTAGCGAAAGAGGCGGCGTTACTGCAGGTCTAATCCGTGAAATGAGAGCTAAGCTCAATATCGCAGGACACGAAAAGGTGAAAATTTTTGCAACTGGTGGTTTAACACCAGAAAGAATTGAACTTTTATCGGAAGCTGGTGCAGACTCATTTGGCGTTGGCAGTTTTATCTCAGCGGCATCACCAATTGATATGACTATGGATATTAAAGTGGTTAATGGTGAACCCGTTGCAAAGCGTGGCAGAATTCCAGGATTGGTAGATAATCCTAAGCTGAAGAAAGTTGAACTATAATTTAAGTTGTAAGTTCATCAATATTAAGAGTGATTAAGTTGTAAATCTGATAAGAAAATTGATCAAATCAAAAGCGCTGATTTCAGCGCTTTTTTTAGTTTGAATTTTACTACGTCTTCGACTGAAGTTACGACTAAAATGACAACTTAAGTAAGACGTAAAGTACGACTCAATATTCCGACTATTTTTACGGATATTGACAATTATAGGATTCTGACTTAAAATTGAATATGTTAATGTTATTAACAATAATAAATGCGAGAGTGGTGGAACGGCAGACACGCTACCTTGAGGGGGTAGTGCTCTTATGGGCGTGCGGGTTCAAATCCCGCCTTTCGCACCAATAATTAGTTTGAAGGAGTTTAACAACCTACTGAATAGTAGTGTCTGTTGTAACTCTTTTTTACTTTAAAGCAACCACCTTTAGAGAACTACATGGAAGGTGGTTGCTTTATTTTACGTGTTATGTAAGTTTTTTAAGAACATGAATCTACTCAAATAGCATCTAGACAGGAGTATACCAGTAGGTTGGATTTGATTAGTTAAAATTGGATAGGGTATACGTTTTATGGAGGCATAAACATGATTAATACACAAGAAAAAGGGATGCTAAGACCGATTTTTTTTCCTTTGGTAATCATAAGTTTACTTATTACTTTAGGTTTATTGATGTATACAATTGTTGATTTACGTGACAATAAGATAAAAGCAAAAGATGAAGTGTATCAATTATTGTTAGAAGTAGATAACTTAGAGTTTCATTACAATAGTTTTTTATATAAGGACACTTTAAAAACGACTTTGTACAGTCAATCTAGTACAGATAGTATGAGATTGTTTCATGAAAACATTCAAGATGTGAATGAGATTTTGGATGGAATATCAATCTCTGAGGATAGTGCGTACAATAGTCTTTTGTATGACACACAACGATTATTAAGTGACTATAAGGATGATTTCGATGAACTGGTTTCTTTGTATTTATATCGAGGTAATGAGTACAATGGTCTTATTAGTGAGCTGAATTCAATAGAGAATACTGTCGTAGAACCTTTAAATGTAACATATAATTTTGAACTATTATCTGTTGTGTTAAGTTTAAGGGAGCATGAAAAAGACTATTTGCTTACACACGAAACTCAGGAAATTGCAGATTTCAACAGCGACTTGTATCGTTTAAAACATGATCGAGTGAACAATATATCTAATGCTGAAATGCGAGCAGATATTAGAAAAGCTCTTCAGATTGGCTTAGAAGATTATGAGAAAACGATGAATGCTTTAATTGAACTTGATGACAGTATTGGATTGAACGAAAAATCAGGAAAAATTAGAGATATAGAAAAATTATACGACCAACTTAAAGGAAACATCAATCTTATTTCAGATAATATGACTGAAACCATTAATAGAAACACTCAACGCTCGATAATATTTGTTATTGTAATGATTGTATTTATATTTCTAATCAATGTATATGTATTGTTACAAAATAGAATGTTGAAACTTGGAAAAGAACAGTTAAGGTATCAGGTTGTAGTGCGTAAAGAAGCTGAGCAAATGTTAGAAGAAGTGAATAGCCATCTTGAAGGATTGGTGAAGGAAAGAACTTTAGAATTAGAACAATCTATTAGAGATTTACAAGAAACACAAGAAGAACTTATCGAATCTGAAAAATCGGTTGCTTTAAGTAAGGTTCTGGTGGACATATCTCATTACTTGAATACCCCAATAGGTACTTCAATTACCCTAGCTTCTTTTGTAGGAAAAGAGCAGGAAAAATTATCTAGTGACCTAAAAGCTAATAAATTAAGCAAGACGTCTTTAGCGGAGTTTTTATATACATTCAAGACGAGTTGTGGTCAGATTCACAGCAATTTAAATCGAATGGCTGACATCATCACCTTGTTTAAGAATATGAACTTTCATAATGATATAGAGCATAATGTTGTATTTAGAATCAAGGAATTACTAGAGGAAACAGTATCATTAGTATGTAATCGTAACTTGATCAATACTGAAAAAGTAGAGCTGAAATGTGATCAATTGTTAGAGGTGAATTCCAGTAAAAAAGTTTTTGCTTTGATGATTGAGCAGTTATTACTTAATGCTTTTAAACATGGGATAGTAAATATGAAAGAAGGTTTAGTAGAAGTTGGCGTAGCAGAAGAGGAGTCAAATATTAAAATATGGGTGTCTGACAATGGTAAAGGGATTAATAAGGATAGAATTGATTTTATCTTTGAACCTTTCCATGTAGAAGACTATAAATCTTCTACAGGTGTTGGACTTGGTTTAACACTAGTGAAAAAATTAGTGGATGAAGTTTTAAAAGGTGAAATCACTTGTGAGAGTAATCCTTATAAGAAAACGGAGTTCACTATACGTATACCAAAAGAAGGTTTGATGAGGAGGTAAATATGAAAAGATCTTTGCTACTTCTCTTAACTATTTTTTTGATTTCATGTAGTAGCGATTATGTAGAAAATGAAGCTGTAGAAGAAAGTGTTGATAAAGAACCTACTGAAATAAGGATCGCTTACTTTGCCACAGGCTCTTCTGCTCATAATTTGAAAAAGGTCATACAAATATTTGATGATCAAAATGATGATATAGATATAGAAATAATTCAATCAAATTATTCTGATCACCATAACAAAATCAAAATAGGATATGAGAAGTCTGATGTAGCAGAGGTTTTTTTATTAGATTCAGTGTATATTCCTGAATATCTATTATACAATAAATTGACTCAGTTAAATGATTTTGTAGACTCCTTGGATTTAGAAGAGTATTTAGGATTTGAGCAATTAAAAACATATAACGAGGATTATTATGGTGTGCCACAAGGGATTCAGGTAGACGTATTATTCTATAATAAGAAAATGTTTGATGAAGCAGGCGTAGAGTATCCGTCTACTAACTGGAATATATATGATTTGAAGGAAGCGGCTATAAGACTGACTAAAGAAGACCAATGGGGATTTGCCTTACCTAATAACAATCCAAGATATGGTTGGTACACTCTGATTAGGCAATTTGGGGGTGATATCTTAGATGAGGAAAGGCGTAATTCAACTATAAAAACAGACCCTGGTGTAAGAGAAGCTATGAAATTTATGTATGATGCATGGAATATTTCGAAGTATGTGCCAAACTTTCAAGATCAAGAGGTGTTGACTGATCGATCGTCGACTTATTTTCCTAGAGAAATCGTTGCTATGTTCTATGATTCATATGTAGGAACAACTAGAAGCAATGATGCTTTATTAGATTATGATGTGGTGGAGCAACCAATAACTGTTGATCAATATGTAGCATATATAGCTAATTGCTGGGTTGTCCCATCGGAAATTGCAGATGAGGAACTTGAAGCAGTTCATAGGTTCTTGAAGTATTATTATCTAGAAAGCACACAGTTAGAGATAATAGAAGCCACTTCAGCTTTGCCTGCCAATAAAAAGGCTCTAGAAGTACTTACATCGGATAAGGACAGAAAGCCGATGAACAAACAAGCTTTTCAAAATGCTTTACAATATGCAGAGACTATTGCTGAATCCGTGATATGGGGTGAACAAAAGATTATTTTTGAGAAGTATTTGAGCCAGTATTTGAAAGATGAAATAAATCTGGACGAAATGTTAGAGAAAGCTCATGATGAAATTCAGATGTTATTAGATCAAAAATTTAATTAGTGATTTAATTGGAAAACTCATTCAAATTAATGAGTTTTCTATCGTTTATGCGTTTATTATTAACCTCATTGTTTTTTTAATGACATTTCTACGAAATGTGCAAATAACTCACTTTGTTAGGGTATAATTTAAGTTGTGATGGGAAAATACATCACAAATGAGTTATAAAAAGGAGAGAGAGCATGAACGGTCAAAAACTTAAATCAGTTATATCAAAGGCATTAATATTGGCACTACTTAGTGGTGTTTTATACAGCCCGAGAGTGATTTCATTTGCATCAGAGGAATTTTCAAATTATGCTGATGCACTCAATGAACTAGGTGTGTTTGAAGGAACAGACCAAGGTTATGAACTAGATCGTGCACCAACACGTCTTGAAGGTCTAATTTTATTTATAAAGCTTTTAGGAGAACAAGATGACTTGTTGTCTATTAAGACTTTTATGTCTGCATTTGACGATGTACCGGGTTGGGGCTCTGCCTTCGCAGAATATGCTCATGCCAAAGGGTATACCAGTGGGATTGGCAATCGTCAATTTGGTTCTTATCAGGAGTTACAATCAAATTCTTATGTCACATATTTATTAAGAGCACTTGGGTACGAAACTGAAATCGGAGACTTTCAGTGGGCTACAGCAATTGAAGATGCAGTAAAATTAGGAGTGCTCACTGATAAAGATGCAAAAATGCTTCAAGATGAGCCTTTTAC
>LQAE01000259.1_pt1 | contig 14506 bp, 14 predicted proteins | sample 1535771 | NCBI WGS metagenome assembly LQAE01 (sample SAMN04331582, study PRJNA305678) | bioreactor metagenome | isolation source: bioreactor_1 inoculated with Wadden Sea sediment 1st replicate of a... | place: Germany:Bremen
AATACTTGAAACTATGGGTACAATTTCTGTTATGCTTTCAGGAATGGTTGCACAAGCCTCCATTAAGAAGATGTTCAAAGACGAAGATGTTGAAAAGGAAATAGTAGCGCTTTCTATGGATCTTGAAGGCAACCCCACAAGTGCAATGGGACATTTGCTGTTCAAAATGGCTTGTTATGACGAGTTTCAGAGAATCGAGTCTAGGGAAGCATTTGTTAACAAGTGTCAAACAAGATCGTTTTCTAATGCGTTTTTATCTGATTACGATGAGTTTATGAATAAATACGCTGTGAGAGGCATGCGTGAAATAGATGTTGCGTCAAAGAGAGTGTATGAAGATCTTGGTATGCTATACGATAAGTTAGTTGACATAAACATTAAAGACAACCAGATTACGACTGTTAAAGAGAAAAGGCAGATAGCCTACGACAAGCTTCTTAATACGGCAAGAAAAATAGGGAAAGAAAAGAAGTTCATTAAAGCTGCAAAGAAATATCAAGGAACCTTTGGATATAGAGAGCATCCGAAATATATTATCGTTTATATTATGGCGATGTTGCACAATATGTGTCTGGAAATGGCGAAGAAGTGGGTGAGGGAAGGTCGACTTGAAGATGCCTACCAAGTATTTGACCTTCATGTAGAGGAAATATCAAAGGCTCAAAAGGATTCGAGCTTTGACATGATGGCAGCACGTGAGAAGAATCTAGAAGGCTACCGAAAAGTAGAACATGTAACGAATTGGCCACTTGTCATAGATAGTCGTGGCAAAATTCACAAGCCACAATTAGAGGTCAAGGATGGCGATATAGTTGGTGATCCTATTGCACCAGGCAAAGTTGTAGGCAGAGCTAAAGTTCTTAGGAGCCCTTACGAGAAACCTCTCGAACAAGGGGAAATACTAATTGCACGAAATACAGAGCCTTCATGGACCCCTATATTTATTAATGCAGCTGGTGTCATTATGGAAATTGGTGGACCGCTTCAGCATGGTGGTATTATTGCCAGAGAATACGGTATTCCTTGTGTCAGTGGTCTTATTGGAATAATGGATATTGTTAAAGATGGAGACCTGCTTGAAATCGATGGGGACAACGGAGTTGTGAAGATATTAGAGAGTCAGTCAGGCACAATGACTGAGATGTCATAATATAAAACCGACTTTCTTTTGTGAGGTGGGTTTTAGCAAAAAGAAAACGCCTTGGGACCCATCTGGGTACAAGCGTTTAACTTTCATCGATAATTTTAAAAATTACCAAAGACTATCAGATGACATTATATTCTTATTCATTGGAATAGTCAAGTTTCAGAATGTTAGGTAATTTATAAGGGGTTATACTGTTTAAGATAGATATAGTACGGTAAAGTTTGTAAATTCACAAACGAAAATTCAATAAGTTTGTATTATTTTAATAATATGTTATACTAAAATAAATTCAAACAAATGGAGGATATGTTTATGGATTTACAAACATTATTTTGGAATGTCGATATAGAAACATTAAAAAAAGGCTACACTAGACGAGATGATATGTCCTATATATGTTTAATATGTGGAGAAACTTTCGATTCTGGCCAAGTGTTTCAAGTAAATGACAAGTTCTTTACAGCGGAAAGAATGGTAGATGAACACATAAAGCTTGATCATGGGTCTATGTTTGAGTATATGCTGTCCCTCAATAAGACCTATACGTCACTGAGTGATAATCAAAAACAAGTTCTTCAACTTATGCATCAAGGTATGAGCGACCGCGACATTGCGAAAAAGTTAAGTATTACAGACTCTACAATTCGTAATTACAGGTTTAAATTTAAAGAAAAAGAAAAACAGGCCAAGGCCTTTCTAGCAATAATGGGAACTTTGAATGAGCCAGTTGCTGAGAGTGTAACTAGATCGAATGAACTGATCACACCTCATAAAGGCGCAACACAGCTTGACGATAGATATAATATTACTGAACAAGATAAGAAAAGAGCTATATCAGCTCACTTAGACGAAAATGGGGCTCTTAAGTCATTCCCCGCTAAGGAAAAAAAGAAAATTATTATTCTAAGAGAAGTTGCTAAAAACTTCAATTCGGGAAAGCAATACTCAGAAAAAGAGATCAATAGAATACTTAAAAGAATATATGAGGATTATGCCCTACTTAGGCGATATCTTATTCAGTATGGTTTTTTAGATCGAAACACAGATGGTAGTGGATATTGGGTTAAGTAGTGGATATGGGTTAAAAAATCTATATAGGAAACTTTTGAGCAGTGATGTTAAAACATCGCTGTTTTTTGTTTCTAAAACGACATTTGAAAAATAATGTTACAATTGTGCTTAACTTACATAAACAGTATGAGAGAGGAGGGATTACTCTGGATAAACTGTTTATCGAATTATGCAACACTTATCACCATAAAATACTTAAGTACCTCTACTATGCAATTGGTAACGAACAAGACGCACTTGACTTAACTCAGGAGGTCTTCGTTATTGTGTATAAAAAAATAAATGATCTGAGTCGACATGAAAACGTTGGTGGATTTATTTATCAAACGGCTAAATATCAAGCAGCAAATCATCTTAGAAAGTCCAAAACCAAAAGGGCTAAAGAAGTTCATGATACTATCGACCAAATGTCTGAATCTAAAGACGCTCATGACTTGTTACTAAAAGAACATAATGACAACATTGATATTGAACCAATTGTTGACGAAGTTATTAATATGCTTTCAGATAAGAACAAGGAGCTCTACAAACTTTACTACATAGAAAAACTTAGCTACAAGGAAATAGGTATTTTGTTAGACATGAAAGAGCCTGCTGTTCGAATGAAGTATGTTCGGTTGCGTAGGAAGATTCAAACTCTTGCAAATGAGTATGCCAAAAATTACTTTGAGTTGCCTTTAGAAAAAACGCAGTAATATAAGTGAAAAGAAACAATACTATTTGAGATATGAACTAATCCCATTTTATAAGGAGGGATTTAATGAAAAACATTGTATCAGACCTTAATGCAGCAATTGATCAGCAGAATGTTGAACAAATTGATGCCTTGTTAAATCAATTAGATGATCCAATTGAACTTGAGGGATTGATGATTGATAGTGAGCTGTTTGCGAAAAGAATTATAGATGAACAAGGAAGCAATAGTAAAAACAATGATAGAAACAATGAGAGAAACTACAATAAAGAGGGAGCAAATATTATGCAGGCAAAACCAAAACGTTCATTTCCACTAGTTGCTAGTTTACTACTCGCATTTGTATTAGGTGTTACTGTGCATGCGACAGGTTTATTTAACGTATTCAGTTTTTATGGTGAAAGCACAACTGTTGAAGTGAGGACTGACCAAGAAATATCGCAAGAGGACATGGAAAGCCTTGTTGAGGAGACAGTTACACAATATGAAAGTGGTGAAGCAAGCGAAGAAATCGTTGTTGATGCTGAGTATGTTACATATGAAAGTGTCTCGAAGGTTGAAGATGCACTCGGACTCAGTATTGTATTACCAACATATATTCCTCAGGAATTCCAACTTATGTCGGATGTAGTGGTATCTAATGGAATTGATGGGAATCACAATATATATTTGACGTATAGCTCAGAAAATTCTGAGGATCAAATGATTGGTGTTACTTTAGCAACTCAGATTTATGATGAGAATAGTACGGTAGTGTCAATAACTGATACAGTTTACAAAGATGATTATGTGTCTTCTAAAGGTGAGCATTTTACAGTTCTGAATGAAGACGGTGGTCTTATATTGACAGCCGAACTTGGACATCTACAGTATGCTTTAATATTCTTTGGGATTGACGAAGACGAGGTCTTTAAAGTTGCAGACAGTCTCGAACTTGATATATATCGCTAGAGATATTGATAGAAAGAGTTATTGAGATCAATAGAGATGTCTTAATAAAATCTTCCCAATTAGCCCTTATTTCTTAATTAGTTTTTATCCTTCAGATAAGACTGAGACGTTATTCTAATTGTGAGGTGAGAAAATGAATAAGAGATTAGGGATAATTATGGCAGTGGTTGTACTGCTAACGGGTGTAATGATTTTCAATGCTGAGGCGATCACGTATATGATGATGAGCACCCAGTATGAGAAAGCAAGTTTTGAAGTTGACGGTGATAAGGCAATTATGACTGGGGCAATCGACCGAAGCACAATAAATGCCGTACAGGCTTTGATTGACAATCATCCAGAAGTGAAAACTATAGTAATGAAAGATGTTCCAGGCTCACTAGATGATGAATCGAATTTAGTAGCAAGCAGATTGATCAGAGAGGCTGGGATTAATACACATGTTCCGTCTGGAGGTATAATAGCTTCTGGCGGAACAGATTTCTTCTGTGCAGGTGCGAATCGTACCGTTGAAACGGGTGCAGAAATTGGTGTTCACAGTTGGGCAGGAGACGGCGTTAATAATGCTAATGAACTTCCTAAAGACCACTTGGAACATCAGAAGTATATTGACTTCTATAATGAGATGAAAATACCTGAAACGTTTTATTGGTTTACGATTCAAGCAGCACCAGCAGAAGGCATGCATTTTATGTCGATTGAGGAGCTTGAAAAGTTTAACCTAATAACAGAACCTGCACATGCTGAGAAGCTAAAGTCTGAAAAGAGCAATGCAAAGAGTACGTTAACAATGATTACAATTGAAAAAACACCAATCAGAATCTAAAGGCTTTTAAGTCTTTTGACAAGTACTGCGAAGTGTTTGGAATAAGACTATATGCTATGGGCAACGTTGCTGATGAAAAATTAATTCATGCCACTCATGTAATGGCAGAGTATCTTGATAATGATGAAGATGGTAAAGTTGATAACGAACTTGTTCATAAGAAAATGATAGAAAACAATGCCACAATGGTTCTGTTTAAAGATGGTAATGCAGCTGAATCTTATTTTGATAAAGCAGGGGAAGATATTGATGAACTAATAGAAAAAGGATATAGTCTTCAAGATTTGTACGATGAGGAAATTCATCTTGATGGAGTCGCTAACAGCAAGTTTGATGCAACATATGAAGAAGTACTACATTTAATAACACACGTAGGATATGCCAACGCTTATCCTAATGTATTTGGAGAAAAAGCTGGATCGGAAATAGCTTTAGCTATGGATACAGCTCGTGGTGGTCATTTTGAAACAGTACCAAATAAGTACCCTGAAAATGCTTGGTACAGCTATTATGATAAGACTGCAGATTATAGCACTATGATAACAGAGTACATGTACTGGTCGTTAACATCCCTTCTGGCGCCCAAGAGTTTGAAGGAAGATACGATTCTATTCAAGACGAGTGGAAGCTTAATACTGCTCAAAAACTAAAAGACAAAGATGTTAAAATCTACAAATTACTCTCTAACCCAGAATATAAGCTCCCGACAACTTTGCCAGACGGCAACTACACTTTCAATAATTAATGAAAAGGTCATCTGCAATTTGCAGATGACCTTTTGAATCTTAAGTTTATAAATTAACACGGTTATAGCAGTATTTTGTGAAAAGCTTTCTCTAGTGTGGGTACTTATATAAAGTCGGGAACTAGTTGAGTTATGTACTAAGGTGTTGGAGGCGATTTTATGGGTGAATCAAAAAATCTATTTACAGTTAATCGATTGTTTAATATTACATTTATTTTAGTTGCCATAATGTTTCTCGGTTTTTTAGGAATAGGCTACTTTATATTCTCAAATCAAGCGGCACTGGTTGAAAGTCATGAATCTCGTTATGAATCCTACTTGTTGGCTGATGAACTCAGACAAAGTTCAGATGATTTAACAAGGTTAGCTCGAACTTATGTGGTAACAGGTGACTCTAAGTACGAAGACTTCTATATGACAATTTTAGATATTCGTAATGGTAAAAAAGCAAGGCCAGAAAACTATGAAAGAATCTATTGGGACTTGATGATTTCCGATGGAGAACCACCTAGACCTGATAGTAGTGAAAAAATTGCCTTGAATGACTTGATGAAGGCAGCGGGATTCACCGAACAAGAGTTTGAAAAATTAACAGAAGCAGGTAATAACTCTGACGGATTGGTTAATACTGAAGTTATAGCAATGAATGCAGTGAAAAATGTTCTTCCAGATGACGCAAAAGCTTTAATGAAGACTGGAGAAAGTGTGAATGATTTTGCACGTAGGATTATGTTTGATGATACGTATCACCAGAACAAAGGTGGCATAGTTGCACCTATTGATGAGTTTCTAAAAATGCTTGATGAGAGAACGGGCAATACTGTGGACTACTATACTAACAGGCAAAATCAGTTATTATTGATGATTGCAGTTTTCTTAACAGTTATTCTTATTTCCCTTGTTGTTATTTTTACAACAATATATAGACGTTTACAAAAACCATTAAAAGAGATGCCTCAAATCATTAGTCAAGTTGCAGAAGGTGACTTTACTGTTAATTTGGATGTTGTTTCAAATGATGAACTTGGTGTTATTTCAAACTCGTTTAATACAATGGTTCAAGATGTTAGAGGTGTGATTGGGAAATTAACAGAAACTATTCAAGCTGCAGATACTTCAACGAATAGAATCGCTTTATCTACAAATAACGTTACCGTATCTAATGAGGAAGTTAGCAAGGCCATAATGGAGATTGCTACAGGTGCAAGTGATTTATCCAGTAAAGCATATGAATCGATGGAATCTACTAATACATTAGCAAATAGTATTCAAGATATCTCTCACGAAATAAAAGATGTCTATGAGAAAACTAAGAAAATGAAAAACACTAATGAAATAGGTGTTCAATCAATGAAGGAGCTTGAAGTAAGATTTTCTGAAAATGCAGAGTCTTCTTCTAAAGTAGCTAAAGGAATTGGGGAACTATCGGTAAAATCTGAATTAATTGGCGGTATTTTAACTGCGATAGATAGTATTGCTGAACAGACTAATTTACTTGCACTAAATGCTGCTATCGAAGCAGCAAGAGCAGGCGATGCTGGAAAAGGGTTTGCTGTAGTTGCAGAAGAGGTTCGGAAACTTGCTGAGGAATCTTCCCGTTCTACTGAAGAAATTCAAAAAATCATTCAAGACATTACACAGATTATCCGATCAACTGAGAACGATGTGAATAATGCTTCAGAGATTTTGTCAAAAGCAGATAATAAGTTAAAAGAAACAAGGTCAGTTTATGAGGAAATTGTTCAATCAACGAATTCTGCAATTGATCAAATAGAAGGCATAAATGAAAGAATTAGTGTTGTGGATCATGAGAAGGAAGTGACAAAGGCGGCAATAGAAGAAATGTCAGCGGTTTCTGAGCAAAGTGCTGCATCAGCTGAGGAAATCACTGCATCGGTTGAAGAACAAACGAGTGCAATAGAAGAAATTAATAGTTCCATGACAGAACTAAATCAACTTGTTATCGATTTAGGCGAGCTTAGTAGGAAGTTTAAAGTTTAAAAAACATTCCAAACTGTGTATTGTATGATGAAGTGTGGACACAGATTGAGTTCGATGTAAAGAAAACAAAAATAATAATTTATGTCAGCCATCGGTTCTTTACCGATGGCTTTTTATGATATTATTTTTAGTAAAGATATTTTGATGGCAAGACCTACAGTCTAAAGGGGATGTTGAAGATTAGTAAAGCAGTAAAAATACTGAAGCCTCGTATTAGCCCAAGTGTAGAATACAATAAAATGACTCTCCGATCTATACAAGATGAAGACACATTCAATGATATGTCTATGACCTTTGATCAAGTTGGGAACGAAAGGGCCAAACATGTACGTATAAGCGGTTCACTTTTAAAAAATGTTGATCTAAATGATGTTGTATTAGAGTCACTTGACCTAGTAGATGTAAGATTTGAGAACTGTGATTTATCTGGGTGTAAGTTTACGAACTCAAGACTAGACAGAGTTGAGTTTATTGATTGCAAGATGATGGGTTTCATTCTGAGTGACTCAACATTAAAAGATGTTCGATTTAAAAAATGCAGAGCAGATTATGCTGTATTTGGTTTCGCTGAAATGAGAAATTCAATTTTTGAAGACTCCTACTTAGTAAATAGTAATTTCCAAAATACGAAATTAACCAGAACATATTTTGATAATTGCGAGATGCAAAGCACCCAAATATCTGGTGCCAAGATGGTCGGCACAGATTTTAGAACCTGCAATATTGAAGGCCTTGGTGCAAGAATAGAAGACTTAAAAGGAATAATTGTGACGCCAATACAAGCTGTTGATTTTGCAAAACTTATGGGACTGGTTATTGAACCATAGACCATGCTGCATGACCACAAGTGTTAGAATAACGAACTTAGAAAAACCGCTATGAAAATCATAGCGGTTTTTTGCTTAATTGAATTGTTTATTCGGATTTCAAATTTCCACTGGTTGAATTATTGTTAGATCGAACTTCACTTAAATCGACAATCTTATTTACAACCACTTTACCAGTAGAATCAAGTACTTGAATATTTAAAATATTGGCTGAAAAAGCGTCCTTTTCAATAGTAAATGGTAATTCAGTCTGAGACTTCATATAGCCATTATCAGCAAATACATTGAACTTAGAAACTTTAAAATCTGGAATTTTGATATCGATTACAATATCATGGAGTCCATTGAAAGCTTCTTCCCCAACAAGTATATAGCTTGAAAATGTTGTTGGATTGCTATCAGATTTATCTACGACCTTGCTGAGGTAAGTGTCTGATTGTATAATTTTTTTGTAAGTTGATTCTACAGTATCGTTCTCAGACAAAGCGTAATTGCTCCACCGGTTTCCTACAAGGTAATTGTCGTTAGCTTGGTTTAAGGATAAGTAGGTTATACCTTTGACTCTTGGATAAACAACAGGTAACATACTATAAAGTTTTTCAAGGTTTGCAGCACCCCATGCGGTTACGTCTTCACTATTTGGAATAGAGTAGTGAGAAACGCCAGTTTCACAAATCATAATAGGCTTTCTATCTGCGTATTTTTTGTATATGTACTCTAGATGCGTCAGCGGATTCTGAAGAAAATTACTATCAAGATCAGTTAGACCACTGTCGTAATAATCCACATAGAAGTTAACACCAACCCAGTCAACATAAGCATCGCCAGGATAATAATCAGGTATAGTTTGTCCGTTTAATTCTACAGGTACATCATTGGGACACCAAACCATAACGACATTAGGTGCGTATTCTTCCATTACGTTATGAACAAGTTGAAACTTTTCTATATATAGATCCGGGTCTCCATGCCAAGGCACCCAGTCTCCATTCATTTCACCACAAAAACGGAGAAAGATTGGCATATCATAGCTTCCAGCTTCTTTTGCCCACTGCGTTAGCCACTTGTTTTCCTCAACAACGTGAAGTCCAGCCATTGCATTCATAGCGACCTGAAGTGCGCCGCCTTCTTTTTCAACACGCTTTGCATTAATACTATCCATTGCTGTTTGACCACTACCAGTGTATGAAGGCATCCATTGGTCAAAATCCTGATAGTACATATAGATGGCATGTTTCTTACCATAAACGTCATCAGTCATTTCAATTTGCTGACCAATTTTCTTGTCATTTTCTGCATATATACCAAGGTATATACCAGACTCAGGTTCGTATTTGGCAAGGTTGATTAGACTAGATTCCGCTTGAGTATAATAGCGTATGTATGTACGTATTTCATTTGCGCGTTCAATATCGGAAGTACCCCAGTCTAGCCCAAGTAGTCTCCAGTACTTGTCTTCAACCTCATAGTAATGAACAGCTTTTTCATAATCCATTTGTTCATCGTAATAGACTCCGAGTTTTTTCGCCATTAACGCAGCATTATTCCATGCGTCTTCATTGTCTTGTTCAATAAAATAATCTAGTGAAGAGATCCAAAGTGGTGCCGCCTGATTAAGCTGATTCGCAGCTTCATATTCTGCAGCCGCCTTCAAATCTGCCCAGATATTGCCCCCGAATGAAACTAAAGCGAGGTTAACACATAATAGACCGGCAACGAGCACCGTTGAAACGAATTTTTTCATATTAGTCCTCCCATGACTGAATAACCTACTACAAGAATAACAGATTCTATGCATAATAAAAACCGCTATGGAACCCATAGCGGCTTAGTATCAAAGTTTATTAGCCAGCCTGTTTATCAGAAAACTCAACGGCTTGATTTACAACTTGTAGTATATGTTCTTTAACATGAGGTAAAAGATTACCCTCCTCACAGACGCCACATTCATTTAGATCAATTCGGATTTTAGGACATAAATCAAAGTTTGAATACCATTCTTCATAAGTGTCTCGTAAGTCAGTCATGTAGTCACGTGGTATCATGTCTGCTTCAGTACCACGGCTGCGCAGTTTAATTCTTTCAAGTGCTGTATCAACAGTTACATCCAAATAGATTAGTAGCTTTGGTGGATTAATATGTTGAAGCATATTATGTAACAACTCTTGATAAATACGAAGTTCATCATCAGCCATACTGCCACGTTTGTTAATCGTCTTTGCAAAGATCTCGTCACCGTAAATAGAACGGTCAAGAATAGCTTCTTGTCCACTATTTTCAATATCTTTAAGATCACGGAATCGCTCATTAAGGAACATGACCTGAATGATTGCGCTCCATCTGTCTTGATCAGCGTAGAAACGGTTTAGCATTCTATGCTCAAGTGAGTCCTCAGTGTCATCATTTTTTAGTTCTTCAAACATAGGGATATTAAGGTGATCTGATATCATTCTGGCTACGGTTGTTTTGCCAGCACCGATTATTCCGTCAACGACTATAGACATATTTCTGTATTCTCCTTCGAATATGTAATTCTTTCTAAATGTACTTGCAAAGGACATAGATTTTCCTCCAAATTGTTCAATAAGACAAATTCAATTTTACATGAATTTAATGTGAAAGTAAAGAATGATACACCATATATAGTTGTCTGAAAACTTCCGAAATACCATAGGCTGTGGTTAGCCTGAATTTTTATACAAGTATATGAGGAATATGTAATTAAATATGTAAGAAATGGATGGTTTAATGCATGAATTGAGCGAAGTTTATCATGAAAAAGTTGTTCTAATCACTAATAACTTACAATTAAATATGATTCACAATAATTTTTCAGGGCATAATAGTAATATCTACTTGCAAATGGTTTGCATTTGCAGCATAATGAATATATAAATCTAATTGAGGAGGATTCTCATTTATGAAAAAGCAAATGTTTGCATTTTTTATGATAATTGTATTAATCGGTTCACTAGTAGGGTGCGGTACATCATCTGAGCCTGTTGTTGATAGTGAAACAAAGGTGATCGAAGACGAAAGGGTAAAAGTAATAACGACACTATTCCCGCAATTTGACTTTGTTCGACAAATTGCAGGAGATAAAGTAGATGTCACATTAATTGTACCACCAGGTGTAGAGGCACATGCATATGAGCCAACACCACAAGATATTGTGTCAATCCAAAAGGCAGATTTATTTGTGTATACGGGTGAGTCAATGGAACCTTGGGCACACAAAGTTATTGATACAGTTGGAGAAGATAATATTCTAGTCGTTGAAGCAGGCGAAGGGCTATTTGACATCTCCAATGAAGAACATGACCACGCGGATCATGAGGAACACGAAGATCATGAAGAGCACGATCATGAAGAACACGAAGACCATGAAGACCACGATCATGAAGAACACGAAGACCATGAAGACCACGATCATGAAGAACACGAAGACCATGAAGACCACGATCATGAAGACCACGATCATGAAGACCACGAAGATCATGCGGGTCATGACCATGGTGGCGTAGATCCACATGTTTGGCTTGATCCAGTAAAAGCTCAGGACATGGTGGAACATATTCTGTCAGGTCTTATCAAAGTCGCTCCTGAACATGAAGAAGAGTTCCGTTCAAATGCAGATGCATATATAAAGGAACTTGATGCACTTCATCATGAGTTTGCTGATACACTTAAAAAGACTGAAAGCAAAACGATTATGTCTGGTGGACACTTTGCATTTGGTCACTTCATTAATAGATATGATTTAGCGTATGAGTCGCCTTACAAAGGATTTGCACCAGATGCAGAACCGACACCTAAAAAAATTGCTGAATTGATCGAATCTGTGAAAGCATCAAATACAAAGGCAATCTTCTATGAAGAGCTAGTTGATCCAAAGGTTGCTCGAATAATTGCAGAAGAAACAGATGCACAAATGTTATTGTTACATGCTGCTCATAATCTTTCGAAAGAAGAAATTCAGTCAGGTGTAACTTATATTGAGATTATGAAGAAAAATCTAGAAAATTTGAAGATGGGACTAAATTATAAAGAAGGTGAGTAGTGTGAAGACGCCCAACAGGCACATTTCAAATAACGAGCTTTCAAATAGAGACCATTCAAATAGAGATATTCTGAAAAAAGCGGGCATAAAGTATTCAAGGCAGAGAAATGAAATACTTTCGACATTAAGAAACTATAGAAAGCCATTAACAACAGAAAAAATTTATGAGGAATGTAAGAAAACAGTAGAAAACCTGAGTCTATCTACAGTGTATAGAATCTTGAACACTTTCGTAGAAAATGGAATCGCTGTGAAGACAAACCTCGACATGGAAAATAGAGCCTTATTTGAGCTTGAGCGTCACGAACACAAACATCACTTGCTTTGTCTAGGTTGCAACTCAATGGTTCAAATATCAAGTTGTCCGTTACATCAATATGAAAAGGAACTTCAAGATAAAATGGGATATCATATAACGTCTCACAAATTAGAAATTTATGGGTATTGTCCTGAATGTCGAAAAGAACTTAAGGATGAAATTGTAGATCCGCTCAATGCCAATCGTGATAAGGAGGCACTATAAATGAAAAGCATATTAAGTGTAGAAGCTTTGAACGTGTCTTATGGCAAACACAGAGTTCTTGAAAACATATCATTTTCTCTTAATAAAGGGGATTATGTCGGGATTGTGGGGCCAAATGGCTCAGGAAAAACAACGCTGGTGAGGACACTGCTTGGTTTAATTGAAGCTGACTCAGGGAAAATCCATTTTGGAAATGGCCTTGAGCTTGCACGTCATAAAGTAGGCTACTTGCCTCAAATAGCTATTACAACAGACAGTTTGTTTCCAGCTAAGGTTTGTGAGATTGTAGAAATGGGATTACTTGTCCAAAAGAAGTTTCCCAAAATACTTCATAAAGAAGATAAAAGGAAAGTGGATGAAATTCTAGCTGAGCTTGGAATTTCTGATTTGAAAAATAGTAAAATTGGCCAGTTGTCTGGTGGTCAACAGCAGCGTGTCCTATTAGCACGTGCCATGGTTGGGGAGCCTGAAATACTCATTTTAGATGAGCCAACCAGTGCGCTTGACCCTAAAATTAGAGCAGATTTTTACAAAATGATCCAAGACCTTAATTTAAATAAGAAGGTGACTGTGCTGCTGGTTTCACACGACATTGGCTCTATTGGGCAGTACACCAATAAAATGTTGTATTTAGATCATAGACTTATATTCTTTGGAGATTACAAAGACTTTTGTCACTCAAATGATATGACAGATTACTTCGGATTTGAAACACAGCATAAAATGTGTTGGCAACACGGAGCACATCCTCATGAACATGGGCACGCCAATATTCAGAAGGATATAGTGATTACAGACAAAGGTAAAGTAGAGACAGCGGTTAGGAGGGACGTAAAATGATATTTGAAGCCCTTCAATACGGATTTATCCAGAAAGCAATTATAGCAGGGAGTCTAATAGCACTTTCCTGTGCGTTTCTGGGTGTCTTTTTAGTCCTAAGAAAATTTTCAATGATAGGTGACGGACTTGCTCACGTTAGTTTTGCAACGGTAGCACTTGCACTCTTACTCTCTATGTCACCACTACTTTTATCCATTCCGCTGGTAATACTTAGTTCGTTCCTGATTCTGAAGTTGAATGAAAAGGCTAATTTACATGGTGACGCCGCCATAGGTCTTGTATCATCCTTTTCTGTAGCGGTTGGTATTGTAATTGCATCGATGGCACAAGGGTTTAATGTAGACTTATTTAGTTATCTCTTTGGTAGCATTCTGGTTATAAGTGACCTTGATGTCTACTTAAGTGTAGCATTATCCTTAGTTGTTATTAGTGTTATAGTATTTTATTATCACGACCTGTTTGCCATTACCTATGATGAAAATTACGCAAAGGTTAGCGGTATGAAGGTTGAGTACCTAAATTACATGATTGCCGTAATGACATCAATTACTATTGTTCTTGGTATTCGAGTGGTTGGCACAATGCTGGTGTCGAGTTTAATTGTATTTCCAGCTGTTACAGCCCTTCAAATTTCTAAGAGTTTTAGAGGGGCCATGGTTATAGCGGCTTCAATTTCAGTACTATGTGTTATTGCAGGTGTTTTCGCTTCATTCCAGTTTAATTTACCGACTGGCGGGACAATAGTTATACTTAATGCGGTCTGCTTTGCAGGGGCGTTTGGGTATAAGGTTGTTGCTGGTATTTGATTGGTAATTTTAATT
>LQAE01000260.1_pt1 | contig 14435 bp, 17 predicted proteins | sample 1535771 | NCBI WGS metagenome assembly LQAE01 (sample SAMN04331582, study PRJNA305678) | bioreactor metagenome | isolation source: bioreactor_1 inoculated with Wadden Sea sediment 1st replicate of a... | place: Germany:Bremen
AAATAGCGTGAAATCTTTTGCTGACATAGGCTGACTCCTCTGGCAATTCGGTCCTGGGGAATCCCCGTTTGGTGTTACCGGAAAATCTTCAATTCAAGCTCAATAACAGCCCGGGCTCTCGACAGGCAGGACTTTGCCAGGCGGTCTGCCCGAGATCCAGAGGGGCTGGAATTAGAGGCGGTCTGACAAACCAGGCACCCCCATGAGCAGGCGGTTTTTGGGGGTAATGGCAGCCGGGATGGCTGCGGTGTAAATCTCATATCCCGCACCCCTGAGTTTGATGGCCCGGGCCACATCCACGGCCAGATCCGGCGCCATCCAGGATACTAAGCCTGCCGTATCGCAGGTCTTAAGGTCGTGGCAGCAGGGCAGCACCGCCACTCTGGCCCGGGCATCAACCGCCCTGGTTAGGATCATATCGGTGAGGCCGCCGCAGGCATGGGCAGAGACCACCACATCGCCGGGCAAAAGGTCAATCTCCTCCAGGTCCTGGGATTCAAAACAGAGACGTTCTCCAAGAAAGGGCCAGGTTTGGGACATGGCCGCCAGCAGAGTTCCCGCGCTTTTGGGGATATGGGTATCCACAGCCAGGGCCAAAGGCGAAGTCTGGTCCAGAATGAGCATGATCTGGGCTAAAAGCCCGTGGCCGCAAGCCAGGTCCACCACCCGTCCACCCCTGAACCGCCGCCGCACCCGCCTGGCCGTTTCCCAGGCCTCGTACAGCTCTTTTCTGGGCAGAGTGCCGACTCGGCAGACCGCTCTGGCGATGCGGTGAAATAAGGTGTCATCCGGGAACAGCTCCTGGTGCATGGGCATGAGCCGGTTTTTGCTGGACAGCTTCATGGGGCTTCCGGCAAAATAGTTTTTACCCGGCCCACAATGCCGGATTCAAGCCTGACCTTGATCCCGTGGGGGTGAAAGGAGGATTTGGTGAGGATATCTTTGACCCGTCCCCGGGTCAGTTTTCCGGTCCGTTGGTCCGGTTTTCGGACCACGTCTACGAGACTGCCTCTGCTGACGTTTTTTCGTTTATTTCCGCCCATGGGATTCCGATCTTTTTTCCGGCAATGGTCAGGCCGTTCAGGTGCCGTGCGTTACCAACATCTGAATAAAAGAGACACTATCAGGTTTTGTATAATGATGGTATCTATTATTTTTCAGGCCCGGAAATTATTTTTGTTTTGGATAATTATTCTTGAGTAAGAAGTGTCGAAAACTTTATAATTGAGATAATGACTATATCGATCACCTAATTCCGTTTATGAAGAATATCCTTGCCTCCTGGTTTAAAGACAGGCAGAAAATATAGCCGAGCTTTTGTTATTTTCTTGTTACCAAATTTCTTTGAGCATTTTCTGTATGTCAGGACCGATCTGAATATGTAACAAAATTACCGGTGTGAAACAGTTGTATTTTCTTCCGCAATATAGAGATTTTTAAACCATATTCTTCATCTTTCTTTTAATTTTCTTTTAAATTCAGATGGTTAGAAATGTATTAAGCAGAATTTATGCTGAAAATTTGTTACAGTTTCAAACTGGTCACCTATGTACATTTTGGCGCGGTCGCTAACACAATAATTCAGATTTGGTCGTAATTATTACTGAAATATGGTCCCTTCTGATCAGAAAAGCCTATGATTGCAATTTTTTTAGAAAAAGATTGACAAAACCAATCAAACAGTTTTTATTATAGTTGTTTTCCAAAATAAAGAACGTTGTGCCAAAATACGGAACAAAATAATGCGAGGGGCCAATGAAAGCAGCTTCTAAAATGTTTTCAGTTTTTGAAGCTCTCTGTGAAGAGGGTGAAGCGGGGGTTTCAGAACTGGCATCAAAGCTTGACATGCCGAAAAGTTCGGTTTTCAGGTTTTTGTCGGTACTGGTTGAGAACAATTATGTTCAAGCCGGCAAAAAATACAGTCCGACATTGAAAATCCTTCATCTGGCGATGCTGGTCCGCAGCAGAATTGATCTGGTTGATGTTGCCCGGCCCGTCATGGACAGTATTGGAAAAGAAATGAATGAAACGATCTCTTTGAGTGTGTTTGAAAATAACCAAGTGGTCTATATTCACAAAGTGGAGAGTTCCGAATCCATCCGGTCTGACTATGTGATCGGCAGTCGGGTGGATGCGTACTGTACAGCCATGGGGAAAATATTCCTTGCAGGCATGACAGAATCGGAAATCGAAACGTATCTGGAAAATACAAAATTAGAATCACGAACACCCACCACCATCGTTTCAAAAAATGCTTTGAAAAAAGAACTTGAAGCCATTCGAATCCACGGTTATGCAATCGATGATGGTGAATACCACCTGCATAACCGATGTGTTGCGGTTCCGATTAAAAATGAAACCGGTCAGACCATTGCTGCGATGAGCATATCAGGTCCGGACTTTCGGATGAGTCAGGAATGTATGGAAACATTTAAAAAAGAAATAATAAAAGCGGGAAAAATAATTTCGGGAAATATTGGATATAAGCTGTAACCGTTACGACAAATAATAATTTGATAAGTATCAGGAGGCGGAAGTATGAGATTAGATGACGTTTCAAAACTAATGGAAAAGGCAGGTGTGCCGGGGCGGGAGGCCTATGATCTGCCCACAACGACAAAACGGTTTCCAGACGGCGCGTTTTATCGCAATGAAATGTCGGGGGTCGAAGGCCCCAAAGTCCTTGAAGCATTGATTGATGAAAAAAACAAAAGGAATATCCCCATTCATCGCCTGGTGTCTTTTGTCCAGGGCGGCACCCTTTTTGACCGCAGGGAGTTGCGGGATTATGCGCAGATGGCTGCTGAGGCGAAAATGGAAGTGATTGCCATTCCCGGGCCCAGAAACGCATGGGATATCGGCCGGCAATATTCAACGAGTGAGGGAAGCCGCTGCGGCCAACACCACCGGGGTTCGGATGAACAGCGCAAAGTAATCGCGGATATGCTCAGAATGTACGACGAGGGGCTTCGCGGATTCATGCTGGTGGATGAAAGCCTGGTATGGTTGGTAAAAACTATGCAGGATCAGGGAAACTTCCCCAAGGATATCGCCATCAAGCTGTCGGTCTGGGCGTCAATCAGTTCACCTGCCGGCGGCAAAATGACCGAATTCTTAGGAGCCAGTTCATTTAATCCTCCTTCGGACATGACCCTGGTGCAGCTTGCCTCGATTCGCCAGGCCACCTCCATCGCCATTGACTTTTATATCTACTGCTCGAATTCCTTTGGGGGTGCCAATCGGTTTTATGATGCCGCTGAAGTCGCACGGGTGGCCGGCCCCTGTTATTTCAAGTTTGAGCCCGGTGTTCAGCTTGGCGGTGACGGTCTTTATCAGCCGTGGACCAGTGATGAGGAGCATATCATGCTGATGCGTAAAAAGGTAAAGTGGGCTCAGATCGTCCATGAAATGATTCAGGAGAATAATCCGGACATTGTTCTTTCCGAACAGGGCCCGGACGATCTTTGTATCCCGAAAGTTTAACCAAATAAGTGAAAAGGAGAACAAAAATGCCATTAACCACCAAACAAATACTGTCTGTCATATTCATTTTTTCGATTTTTCTTGTTATTCCTCAGCTCTGTCTGGCCAAAAGCAAAAAAGAAAACAAATTTGAAGAGTTACCAAGCATTGAACTGACTTTTGCGCACAATGCCACATCTGATCCGAAAATGCACAACCAGGCCGCTGCGCTTGCGTTTAAAGAGTACGTTGAAACCACTTCAATGGGCAAAATCAAAGTCAACATTTCACCTGGCGGCGCCTTAGGTGATACTTATTCCCTTCAGGATCAGACCATAATGGGATCAATTGAAATCTCCTGTTCCCATACCGAGGGAACCATGGCAATGGTTTTTCCTAAAATTCAGGTGATCAGTATCCCTTACCTGTTTCAATCGGTGGATCATGCCCTGTGGGTGATGGATCATGAATACGGCCAGAAAATGTTCGCCGAATTCAGGGAGAAGACCGGTATCAGAGTCATCGGTGTATGGGACAACGGTGGATTCAGAAATTTCACCAACAACAAACGGCCGGTCCACACCGCAGAAGACATGAAGGGACTGAATATCCGCACCATGGAAATCCCGGCACATATGGCCATTGTAAAAGCGCTGGGTGCGTCTCCGACACCAATTGGCTGGTCGGAACTCTACACCTCTTTGCAGACGGGTGTGGTGGACGGTCAGGAAAATGCCCTGCCCGTTATTATTGCCGGCAACCTGTATGAGGTCCAAAAGTATCTGACGCTTGACGGCCATGTCTACAGCCAGATTCATCTTTTTGCCAATGAAAAATGGTTCAGCCAGCTCCCAGAAGCTTACCAGACAATCATTCTTGATGCCGGATACAGAGCTCAGACCGCTGGCCGCCTCTCTACAAGAGTTCTTAGAGACCGCGGTGTCGCCTTCCTGAAAAGTAAAATGGAAGAGGTTTACAGCCCGACTCCGGAAGAAATTGAAACCTTCCGTAATGCCACTCAGCAGCCTGTCATGGAAATGCTGTATGAGAAGGTGGGCAAAGAAACCATTGCCGAATTTATGGGAGCTGTCAAGAAGAGTGCCATTGATATGGGATATGAGGAATAATCCGCTCATTTAATAGAGTTGGGCAGGCCCGGTTTCAGGGGCCTGCCCGACATCTCATCAGGGATTCAGGGGTTAAGGATCAACACAATGCTAAAACAAATCAGTGAGATAACCAAAAATGCTACGGAAATCATGGCGGTCACGTTTTTTGCAGTCATCACAGTGCTGGTTCTGGTCCAGGTCTTCTTTCGCTTTGTCCTGCATAATGCGCTGCCATGGCCAGAGGAAGCCACCCGTTTTTTGCTCATCTGGGCAGCCCATTTAAGCTTTAATATTATTATCATCGAAAATTTGAACATCAACGTCGCCTTTTTCCAGGACAAACTGCCCAGCAGGGTCGGTGACATCCTGAAGGTCATCATTCTTCTGATGCAGGTGGTTTTTTTGGGGTTTCTCATTTGGTATGGATTCTTATATGCCCAAGTGGGAATGATGTCCAAGTCACCAGCAATGGGCATTCCGATGATTATTCCTTATATTGCGGTTCCGGTTGGAGGCATTTTTTCAATTTTCCAGATAATTGTAAAAATCTTCGCCGGCAAGTCATCGTCTGATTTTCAGGAAGGATAAGAAACAAAATGGGTTCCACGACAATATTTATGATAGTGGCAGCAGTATTTATCATACTGCTTCTCATCGGTATGCCGATTGCTTTTGCACTGGGTATCACTTCGACCATATGGCTTATGGTAACAGGCCAGAATCTGATGATGATTGGCGCTAAAATGTATTCAGGCCTGGATTCATTCGTTTTTATGGCTATCCCCTTGTTCGTCCTAGCTGGAGAAATTATGAACAAGACGTCGATTACTGACAGTTTGGTCAAATTTATCAATGTGTTGATCGGGGGATTCAGGGGGGCGCTTGCCCAAGCCAATATCTATACGAGCCTTTTATTTGCCGGCCTGACCGGGGCGGCAATTTCAGATGTTTCCGCCATCGGCTCTATTTACATTCCGGCCATGTCTAAACAGGGATACAAACCGGCTTTTGCGGCGGCAATTACCGCAACCTCATCAATTGTCGGGCCCATTATCCCACCCAGCATTATCATGGTAATGTACGGCGGAATCACCGGAGTGTCCATTGGTGCCCTGTTTGCCGGAGCGATCATTCCGGGGATTTTGATCGGTATCGGGCAGAGCATTTACCTGTTTGCCGTTGCAAAAAAGAAAAACTTTCCCAAATCTAAAATCAAGGTCACGCCAAAAGAATTTATGATTTCATTCAGAAATGCTTTAGTGGCGATTGTCATGCCGTTTATCATTTTGGGCGGCCTGATTTTTGGGATTTTTACACCCACGGAAGCGGCTGCAGTGGCGGTGGCTTATGCCATGGCCGTCGGATTCATTATTTTCCGAACTCTGAAGGTATCCGATCTTTACGGTCTTTTGAGTAAAACCGTCCGCATTTCAGGAATGCTCTTCTTCATCATTGCCACTGCCAATATTCTCGGCTGGGTCATCAGCCGCGTGAATCTGCCGGAGCGTTTGACCATTTCGCTAATGAGTGTGTCAGGACAAAATGCCGGCATCGCTCTGTTCATCATCGTCATTTTTCTTTTATTTATAGGCACTTGGATGGAATGCGGGGCGGCAACTGTGGTTATTGCACCGATTATCGCTCCTATTGCGGTTAAACTGGGGTTTCATCCGGTTCATTTCGGAATCACCATGTGTGTCGCTCTGAATATCGGGCTGGTCACGCCTCCGCTGGGTGTGTGTCTGTTTGCGGCGGCCGGAATATCCGGATGTTCTTTTGAACAAATTGTCAAAGAAGCCTGGCCGATCATTATTCTTATGATCGTATCGCTTTTCCTGATCGCCTTTGTACCGGAACTGACACTTCTGATTCCCAGAAAATTGGGTCTGATCATGTAATTGCTGGCCAGAAACGTTTTAGCTGACAAGTTTGACACATAAAATCAAATTTAGATAAGAACAGGATCAATATGATACCAACGTCAGTATTCAAGGAAATCATCAAGGTTGTTGGTGGAAAGTGGTGCCTGATCGATCCGGCTGACATGGCGGCATATGCATTCGACGGGTTTTTCATGGATTACACGCCCGATGCCGTAGTACTGCCCAAAAAAACAGCTGAAGTGTCTGCTGTCCTGCAGATTGCGAACCGGGAAAAGATCAATATTGTTCCCAGAGGAGCCGGTACCAATCTCAGCGGTACCTCGGTGGCTCGGAGAGGTGGAATTATCATGCCGCTGACAAGGATGGACCGTATTATTGAAATCGACAGCATCAACCGTTGCGCCATTGTCCAGCCCGGTGTGGTGAATGCTGAGCTTCAGAAAGCTTTGGAACCATATGGTTTGATGTACGGGCCGGATCCGTCCAGTTGGTATGTTTCAACGATCGGCGGCAATATTTCTTTGAACGCGGGTGGCCCAAGGGCCTTAAAGTACGGTAGCGCAAGAGATCATCTGATCGGGCTGGAAGTGGTTCGAGCCAACGGAGAAATCATAAGAACCGGTTCCAAAACATCAAAAAATTCAGCCGGGCTGGATTTACCCCATCTTTTTTGTGGGGCAGAAGGAACCCTGGGCGTCATTACGGAGGCAACGGTTCGCCTGATTCCCATGCCTGAAGCAAAAAATACCCTGCAGGCAGTCTTCAGCAATCTGGACGATGCCTGTGTAACCGTGTCACAAATTGTTTCCAGCGGAATCATTCCCAGTGCCATGGATCTGCTGGATCAGATTCTTATCAATTTAATCCAGGGATATGGCGGCGTTCAGTTTCCTGAGGGTGCATCCGCCCTGTTGCTGATTGAAATTGACGGTCACCCGCTGGCGATTGAACAAGAATCAGAAAAATTAAACAGATCTGCCATAACAATCATGCGATAGATTTGGTGCTTGCCAGGACGTCTGAAGAAAATGAAGTTGTCTGGAGAGCCCGCAGATCCATTGGTGGTACCTTTTCAAAAGTCTGCAAAACCCTGATCAACGAAGATGCGACCGTACCGGTTTCATCTCTGCCGGATATCATGAAAACGGTTCTGGCACTGAGGGAGAAATACAAATTGAATATCGGCATCATGGCACATGCGGGTGACGGCAATCTTCACCCCTCTATCATGACAGATGCACAAGATCAGGAGGAAATGAAACGTGTGGATCAATTTGCCGAGGAGCTTTACAAGGAAACACTTTCGCTGGGCGGGTCACTTTCCGGCGAACATGGTATCGGTTTGGCAAAGAAATCGTTTATGTCCATGCAGTTTGAAGATTCGGCATTGAAAATGATGCGAGAAATAAAATGTCTCATAGATCCCAATAATATTCTGAATCCCGGGAGCTATCTGGATGAATCAGAATAGAAAGCGGGAAACCGTGTCTGAATTCGTATCAAAAAGGCTGTCAGGATGGTAAATATAGACAAAAAGATTTTTCAAGAATTTGATCAATGCAATAAATGCGGCCTCTGTCAGTCTGTCTGCCCGGTCTATAAAGTGACAAAGCTGGAATCTTACAGCCCCAGGGGAAAGGTCCGGTTGACAAAGCAGGTTTGTCTGGATGAGGTTACCATATCAAAACGGGTGAAAAGCATTTTTGAAACCTGTCTTCTTTGCGGTGCCTGTTACAACATCTGCCCGGCAAATGTCCATGGGAATCATCTGTTTTCAGGTATGCGCTGGGAGGTTTCCAAAGTTTACGGGGTAGACTGGAGAAAAAAACTGCTTTACCTGGTTTTGAATAAAGCCTGGCGCCTGAAAAGTTCTGCAAAAATGGGCCGGTGGGCCCAGAAATTTTTTGATCCGATTCTTTCACACCTGCAGCTTGGGAATATTCCCGCTGACCGGGTGCCAGAATTCAACAAAAAGCCTTTCAATGAACAAGAGGATGAAATCATTCCGGCAGTCGGAGATATCAGGGGACGCGTTCTGTATTTCCACGGGTGTGCCACCAATTATTTGTTTGAGAAGACCGGCTTGGCCGTTGTTGATGTATTGACCCGAATGGGGTTTGAAGTGCATGTTCCGGCCGGACAGGGGTGCTGCGGACTTCCCATTTTTCTGTCCGGAGCCAGGGATATGTCCTTGCAGTGCATTAAAAATGCGGTGGAACAATTTGGAAGAGACGGTTTTGCTGCCGTCATCGTTGATTGTGCCACCTGCGGCTCAACGTTTAAGAACGAATATCCTCGTGTTCTTCAGGAGATGAAGGACTGTTCAGATGACATCCCTGAAGAGTTACTGTCAAGTGCCAGAAAAATGGCTAAAAACACCTTTGACATTATGCAGTTCGTTGCAAAACACGAGAAACTGCTTCCCGAGATGAACAGTTCTGAGAAAAAAGTGAAAGTGACCTACCATGACCCGTGTCATCTGTCAAAAGGGCAGTCGGTAAAAGAGGAACCTCGAAGACTGTTGAAACATATTCCCGGGATCGAGTTTGTTGAAGCCGCCGGGGCGGACGAGTGCTGTGGTGGAGGCGGCTCTTTTCAGGTGGATTACCCGGCAATCTCTAAAAAAATAATCGAGCAAAAACTCAACAATATTAAAGAAGTAAACGCTCCGATCGTCGCCACGGGTTGTCCATCCTGTCTGTTGACAATCGGGGCAAATTTTAAAAAAGAAGATAATATTGAATTGGTTCACCCGATCACATTAATTCAGACGGCCATAGTCAAAAAAAGATAAACCAAACGTTTCACAGGCAGACAGTTTCCCGGAGAATACCTTCGGGGGAATTCCATAATAGTAAATACAGGAGAAGGGAAAAATGAAACGCAAAACGATGTTTGATTTATACACAATGAAAGAAAACAAGGAAAAAATTGCCTGGCTCACCAGCTATGATTTTCCAACCGCTCAGTTTGCTCAAGCAGCCTGTATGGACATGATTCTTGTCGGTGACAGCCTTGGCATGTGTGTTTATGGATATAAAGGAACGGTTCCCGTAACCATGGATCAATGTATTGTTCATTGTGAGGCAGTGAGGCGAGGCGCACCTGACGTTGTGGTTGTGGGAGATATGCCGTTTCTCAGCTATCAGGCTTCTGATGAGCAGGCAGTCATGGAGGCGGGGCGTTTTCTTAAAGAAGCTGACGTGGATGCTATCAAACTTGAAGGTGGCGTCAGGATTACCAGCCGGATCAGCGCAATAACCGATGCAGGTATCAATGTAATCGGGCACATCGGACTTACGCCTCAGAGTTCAGGACAGCTAGGAGGGCACAAAGCCCAGGGAAGAACTGCGGAAGCGGCTAAACTGGTCGTCGAAGATGCCCTGGCTGTGCAGGAAGCAGGAGCAAAAATGCTTCTTGTGGAGGCCGTGCCTCCTGAAGTCACACGGTACATCTGGGAAACGCTGGACATTCCAGTGATGTCTATCGGAGCCGGTCCTTATTGTGATGGGCAGCTCTTGATCGTCAGTGACCTGATCGGGCAGTTTCAGGCCTTTACCCCTAAATTTGTAAAAAAATACTGTAATGTCGCTGAAGTTATTACAAATGCCATGAAGGAATATGTATCGGAAGTCAAGAATGGATCATTCCCCGATGACCAGAAATACTGTTACCCGATGGTCGCCGGGGAAGAAAAAAAGTTCATTGAGCTGATGAAGTAAAAAAATTGTCTTTCATGCATACCGGGAATCCGACGTCCGATTTGTTGAGAAAACAATTTAAAGGAAAGAATGATGGTAAATAAAAAACGGAATATTGTTTTCTGGGCAATGATCAGTTCTATGACGTTGGGGTATATGCCTTGGTATAATTTTTCTGCACTGCTGGGGTATATTTCCAATGAATTTTCCCTTAGCGCAAGAGATACTGGATTTATTCTTTCCGCTTTTCAGGTCGGATATGTTGTGGTTGTGGGTGTAACAGGATGGCTTGCTGATAAAATCAGTTTGAAGAAAATCATCTTCTGGGCGACTTTATTAACTGGCATTTCAGCGACTGCTTTTGCCTGGATCGCCCACGATCGCACCAGCATAATGACTCTCAGGCTTATTACCGGACTTTCTGCCGGCGCCATTTATGTCCCCGGAATGGCCCTGCTTTCAAGGTGGTTTCCTCCTGAGGAGCGGGGAAAAGCCCTGGGTGCCTATACGGGAGCCTTGGTTGCAGCCTATGCCGGCGGATATGTTGTTGCGTCATGGATCGCATCGCTTGGCGGATGGCGGATGGGCATTGTCTGTACCAGTCTTCCTGCTGTCATCGCTGCAGGGGTCATCTTTTTATTTGTAGAAGACAAGCAGATTGAAAATTCGCATTCGTATTCCACTCCAGAAGCAGAAAATGAACCAGATGCTGACAAAAGCTTGGCATCTCCAAATGGGGGCATGGGAGGTCCGACTATCATTACAGCAGGTTATGTCGGGCATATGTGGGAGCTGTATGCATTCTGGGGTTGGATCGGACCTTTTCTGGTTGCTTCCGCCCTGGCCAGCGGCATGTCAAACAGCGAAGCCGTCAGCTGGGGAGGCACCTTTGCAGCTGGGATTATCCTGTTGGGAGCTCCCGCCTCATGGATTTGGGGGAGAGTCGCGGATAAAATCGGCAGGACGTATTCAATTATTATTGCCGGCTCGTTTTCGGCCCTGGCCGAGTTTGTTATGGGATATCTGTTCGGCCATTCCCTTGCTATCATACTTATTTTTTCCGGCTGGATCGGATTCTGGGTGATTGCGGATTCTGCAATTTTTAAAGCCGGGTTGACCGACATGGTCCATCCCGGATTTCACGGCACTTTTTTGGGAGTCCAGTCGTTAATCGGATACGGGGCCACCATTATTTCCCCTTTTGTCTTCGGGCAGATCCTCGAGTTATTTAATGGTGACATAAGTCCCACTGAAGTAACTAACTGGGGGCCTGGTTTTGTGGTACTAGGTATCGGTGGGATGCTGGTTCCCTTTGCCATGTTATTGCTTAGAAGGAATCGTCAGGCAATTCTAATGGCGGGAGGAAAAAAATAATTCTAAAATTCTGAATTAATAGCTATTAATTCCGATTAGGGCGTATGTCCGGAAGGATAAATCCAAATCCTCTTTTCTGTTGCCCACCGGTTGGGCAATCAGCTAAAAAAATGTGGATAAACCGCTAAAGTTAAAGAATTATCCGCTTATGATCCAGACATACGCCCATCAGAAAGAGTTACATGAAGCCAGGATCGATATCAAAACCCTGGAACGGCTTTTCGCCAATGTCATCACCGAGGGGAGCAACTGCTCCACATTTGAATCCGACATTATCGTTAAAAAAGCAAAGGAGGTTTTTGCAAATGGAGATCATTCTGAATCGGGGATATTGCAACCTGGCCAAATGATCTGGACCGCCATTGATATAAATGAACCCCCTGGGAAACCGCTAAAGGGGTCTCAGTTTCGGAGAATCACTCTCACCCACATTTCCCCTAAAGAAGATGCAGAAGTCCGTCGTGAACATGGTCCTTTCTGCCAAGTGCCAGCAACAAATCGTAAGAATGGCAGTGGAGGCAAAAGAGCAGAGTGCCCTGCTAACCCAAGAGGATCTGGCTGAAATTCTGGATATTGACGTTCGCACTATCCGCCGAGACATCCAGACCTTGAGGGCAAATGATATCATGGTCCCGACCAGAGGCCAGATCAAAGATATTGGCCCAGGCGTTACCCACCGGGTAAAGGCCATTTTCCTGTTCCTGGAAGAGAAAGAGCCTCTTGAGATTGCGAAGACTATTAAACACTCATTGACTGCGGTTGAACTCTATATCGACACTTTCTGCCGTGTTGTTTATTGTTAGAGACGGTTCCGCAATAATCTGAAGACATCTCTAATTGTTGGAGTTTCCGTGGCAACGGTCAACACCTATCTTGATTTGCACACCCAAGCCTGCGAGGATCCGGCTTATCGGAAAAGGATTTCAGAAATAGAGTAGCGGAGCTTGATCTACTATAAAAATGTCGATTTCAAAAAAAAGCCTGAGCAGACAGCAAGGAGGCCGAAATGAAATCCGGTAAAAGCCGTATGAAAAGCCTCTTTGGCCCCTTGCAGCGTAAAACGTTTGCGGCAGCATTATTTCAGTTTTTTGAAGAACAATGCCTCCAGATGGGAGGGCAGCTAGGGATATGCTGGTTAAAAATATCCAGTAGTTAACCGAGAAATTTTATCCTTCGAATATCCATTTGCGTATGGGACAGATCATGTGGCCCGCCGTTGATGAGCATGAGAAGGCCGCTTATGGCAAAACGATTGAAAAGACGAGACTGAAACCTGTCTTCGTCGACCTTATTTCCCAGGGCGACATAGAGGCAGTTCTACAGGGAGAAAGGGCCAAGGTCATTCGACAGCGGGCAACAATGCGTTTATTCAAACAGGCTAAAGCCCAGGGCTGGGAGTACTCACCGGCGTTGATATCGGGTCAATGATGCGGTTAAGCCCGGCAACCATCTCAAGCTATGTCCGGGAATGGGAAAAAGAGCATCAGGAAATCATACTTCTGACTTCACCCTGGCTCCTCCGATCACAGGACAGAATCACGGATCGCTCTGTTTTCACGATCTGTCCTTATTATTTGTCGGCCATTTCTTCGGTTACTCCTTTTCACTACCGATCATACGATAGACCACCGCACCAAGCATACCTCCGATGATCGGGGCCACCCAGAAAAGCCATAGCTGGGCAATAGCCCAATCGCCCACGAATAAAGCAACACCCGTGCTGCGTGCGGGATTTACGGAAGTGTTGGTTACTGGGATACTGATCAAATGAATGAGAGTCAGGCACAAACCGATTGCAACAGGTGCAAAACCTTGTGGTGCCCGTTGGTCGGTAGCACCAAGAATAACAATGAGAAACATCATGGTCATTATCACTTCGGTTATCAGAGCAGCCAGCAAACTATATCCACCCGGTGAATGAGCACCGTAACCGTTTGAAGCAAAACCCGAGGACAAGTCAAATCCTGCTTTACCGCTGGCAATCAGATATAGAACTCCGCCTGCTGCTATGCCTCCAAGGACTTGTGAAACAATGTAAGGCGCCAGCTCTTTTGCCGGGAAGCGACCGCCCGCCCAGAGACCGAATGATACTGCCGGATTCAGATGACAACCTGATATATGCCCTATGGCAAAGGCCATCGTGAGAACTGTCAGACCAAATGCCAGTGATACACCAAGCAATCCGATGCCTACATTTGGGAAGGCAGCAGCCAAAACTGCACTGCCACAACCACCGAGAACCAGCCAGAATGTTCCAAAAAACTCTGCTCCATATTTCTTCATTGAATTCACCTTTCCTTTGTTGATTATTATTTCCGACGACCTTCACACCCACGCGTTTTTTTGCGGCTGCAACGTGCTCTTCAGCGGGCGCGGTTTTTTTGCGCTCCGCTGAAACAGAGATAGTCAAGTAAGCCGCTTCGCGGCAGATTAAGCCGTACTATCATTGTTCAATTCCACTGCTCATGGTATCTTCTTACCGGCTTGCAGGTCGGTATCTTCACCCGACAAGATTAAAGAAGAAAGGAAGATACCATGAGCAATTTAATCAAACGTTTCAAAGAAAACCTCCAACTTGCCGGTTATGCAAAAAGGAGTATCCAATTCTATACCAGCGCAGTTTTAAGACTGCAGCGATTTTACAACAAATCGCTTGACGATATCACTGAAGAACAGCTCCGTCAATACTGACTTTGCTGCCAGAATGAGTTCGGCTGGAGCGCTGCAGTATTGCGTATCAGTTATTCTGGTATTCAGCATTTTTTTACCAGAACGCTGATCCAATCCTGGAACATTTTCAACGACATCAAATGGAAGCGTGAGCAGACCTTACCGATGCCTTGGGCCGCAACGGCGGTAAGAATGCCCAATACGCCAAAAAATATATCAGCGACAGCGGGATTCAA
>LQAE01000261.1_pt1 | contig 14408 bp, 17 predicted proteins | sample 1535771 | NCBI WGS metagenome assembly LQAE01 (sample SAMN04331582, study PRJNA305678) | bioreactor metagenome | isolation source: bioreactor_1 inoculated with Wadden Sea sediment 1st replicate of a... | place: Germany:Bremen
TTAGTAGTCATAATCAAATTATGTTAACCAAGTTGGCGTTTTTCAGTATTCATACCCTATTTCAACATATTAATTTGATATCTAACTATTTTTTTACTTGTAATTATTCGTAAAGAATAAAAAAGCAACCACATACTCCTATATCTCAGGAACTATGGCTGCTTCAACTTCATTCCTATTTGATTTTCCATCTTGTTGATCTACGTATATATTATAAGCCATTCCTACCAGCACCAGTAATCCACCTAGTAATTTTATTGTTTCTACAGTTCCGAATTTAAAGTAATCAATTGTTAGTCCTGCAACAATCTGTCCTACAAAGAATAGTAACGTTGTATATAATGCTGGAATCTTTGGAATGACTACATTAGAACTTGCTACTATCATTGCACCCACTAATCCACCAGCAAATGCCCAAATTGGTATGGACTGCATCTGTCCCAAGTTCAAATCTGTCATATCCCCTAGAAAAACCATTAAAATCGTTATGCCTATAAGCCCAGTCGTATAATTTACTAGTGCGCTTTGAAACACACCCACTCGCTTGGCTAGATTGGCGTTTGTTATCATCGATAGTATTACAAATACGCCACTTATGGTCGCTAAAAATATAGAAAACATGTGTACCTCCTCGTTAAGCATAAAGCTTACATCGTCATTAGCAGAACGCCTGCCGTTACAATTGTAAATCCAACCATCTTCTTTGGATTCATTTTTGTTTGTGTCATTCCGAATAGGCCGAAATGGTCGACGATTGCCGAAAATATCATTTGTCCAAATAGTCCCAAGGTTAAAGTTAGTGTTGCACCAATCTTCACAAAACAGTAGCTATTAAAAATAACTAGCATAACACCAAAGATACCACCGACAAACAAGTACTTGGGAATCTTCCATGAAATTTTCCACTGTTCCCTTCTAATAAACAAAATTAGCAGTACTGCAGTAATCCCCACTAGATGAATCACAAATCCTGATACAAAGCTATCAAGATACGTGTTCAGAGTTCCATTAAAGAAAACCATAATTGCTATGAGCATACCTATTACAACTGCTGAAGCTTTATACATGTTATCAACTCCTTCGGCTTCAATTCAAATACAGTTTACCAGAGTCATATATAAAGCAACATGACATATGTCATGCGCATTTCCAGAAAATTATAGATTCCTAAAACCCTTCGCTAACCTGAAGTTTGTGTTAAAATAGTCTAGTACAAGAAAGGATGATCATAATGCATGTAATGACGCTAGAAAACGTGTCTAAGTCATATAGTGACAAAACACTGTTTAATGATATAAATTTTAGTATCAACGATACTGACAAAATTGGTTTAATTGGAATTAACGGGACTGGCAAAACGACACTACTTAGAATTATTGCTGGTGCTGAGTACGCCGATACAGGCAATATTATTAGCATGAAAAATATCAGAATCGGCTATTTGTCACAAACTCCTGAGTTTGATTCAAATGCAACAGTCATCGAACAAGTCTTCAAAGGAGATTCTCAAGTTCTTAGACTGGTTCGTGACTATGAAAGCATCACTTCCGAACTTGAAAAATTGCCATCCGATCAAACACTTATTGATCAACAACTTGAACTCATGACAAAAATGAACGCTCAAAATGCCTGGGAATTGGAAAGCCAGGTAAAAATGGTTCTTACCAAACTAGGCATTCAAGATTTCAAGTCAAAGATCGGTACACTTAGCGGTGGCCAAAAGAAACGTGTTGCACTGGCTCAAGCTCTAATTACACCGTGTGACCTCCTCATTCTCGATGAGCCTACCAACCATATGGACAATGAAACTATTGACTGGATGGAAGCATTTTTAAAACAACGTAAAGGTGCTCTACTAATGATCACCCACGATAGATACTTCCTAGATAACGTGTCAAATAAAACTATAGAACTTGACCACGGTTCTCTTTTTTCATATGACGGCAATTACACAGTTTTCGTCGAAAAAAAGATTGAACGTCAACAAATGGCTGAATCTATGGAAAGAAAAAGACAGAATCTTTACCGAAACGAACTGGCATGGATCAGACGTGGTGCAAAAGCAAGAACTACAAAGCAGAAAGCTAGAATTCAGCGGTTTGAGGCGATTCAAGACACTAGTTTTGTTCGAGGTGACGGCGAAGTTGAAATATCCGTAGCCCATACCCGCCTTGGTAAAAAGATTATGGATATTGAGAACATTTACAAGGCTTTTGATGACAAAGAACTGATTAAAGACTTCTCCTACACTCTTTTACCAGATGACCGAATCGGAATCGTTGGTAAAAATGGCGCTGGAAAATCCACTTTACTGAACATTTTAACAGGAAAACTAAAGCCAGATAGTGGAACTTTAGATGTCGGCACAACAGTAAAGATTGGCTACTTCTCTCAGGAATCTGAAGCCCTAGATGAGTCTATGCGTGCTATTGAGTATATTCGGGAGTTTGGTGAGAATGTTTCAACCGCAGATGGCGCAAAAATTACTGCTGGTCAAATGATGGAGCGATTCCTCTTTGACAAGGACCTCCAGTGGACGTATATTAATCGTCTCTCTGGTGGTGAAAAACGCAGACTTTTCCTTTTAAGTATATTAATGCAGTCACCAAATGTCCTTATATTAGATGAACCAACAAACGACTTGATATTGATACTTTAAAAGTACTTGAAATGTACCTCGATGATTTTAAAGGAGCTGTTATTTCAGTTTCACATGACCGATACTTCCTAGATAGGACATGTCATAGGATCTTTGCTTTTGAAGAAAATGCAAAAGTTTTAGAGCACACTGGGAATTATTCCGATTACGCTGCTTTCAAAAGAGAAAAGATGCAAACTCAAGACAATAGTCAAAAGAAAATGGTTAAAAACAACACCCTATCACAGTCCGAAGAAACATCAAAACTTGAAACCACAGAACCACCAAAAAAGTTGAAGTTCTCATATAATGAACAACGAGAGTTCGATAGGATTGAAGATGAAATAGAAAAACTTGAGACACAGCTTTCTACCATCGATGAGGAAATGGTCACAATTACGAGTGACTTTACAAGACTTAATGAATTAAGCATTAAAAAAGAAGAAATTGAAGAAGTACTACTTGAAAAAATGGAAAGATTCGAATACCTCTCAGATCTTAGTGACCAGATTCAAGCACAAAAGAAAAAGTAGAGAGACCCTATTTGATTTCTATACACTTGGAGGTTTATAACTTGAAAATACTCATAGACGCTGATGGCTGTCCTGTCGTAAAACTTACAATGAAAATTGCCATTAAAAATGGACTGAATGTTTTGGTTGTAAAAAATCATGCTGTTCATATAGAAAATCCAAATCCTCAATTTGTTGAGGTCGCAACTGTTGACACAACACGTGACAGCGCAGACTACTACATTGCTAACCATATGAACCCCGGTGATCTGGTTATAACCCAAGACTATGGCCTAGCCGCTATGGTACTTGCTAAAAATGGCTACGGAATGAGCCAAAATGGTCTAGTATTTTCTACGTATAATATTGATCAGCTATTAGATCGCAGACATTTTAATCAGGAAATGCGTCGCAAACATAAAAAGCACAATAGTAAGTTCAAAAAAAGAACGAAAGAAGACGACTCAAAATACGAAACGGCTTTACTTGAGTTTCTAAAACAACATGACCAGATTAAATAGACTATAAATAACGGGTGACCAATTAAATCAAATTGGTCACCCGTTTCATATTGTCTTATTAACGTAGTGTAAGCTCTATTAATGGTAATTGCTATGACATAAACGAATATATAGCTGCCGCGACTGCCACAACTCCAAGTACCATAATCAGCTTGGCACCAAATCCATCATTTGAGCTTTCTTCATCCTCTTCATCGATTTCGTGCTCCATAGCATCAAAATCCTCTTCAAGTGTGTCTGCTGCACCATTGGCTTTTGCAGACATTGCAAACACTTGGTGAATAACAGATAAACCTGTTTGATATTGAACCTTTGGTACATAGATCACAACACCTTTATCTGCTTCACGGATCTCAATTGGAATTTGGAACTGCTTCATAATTTCTCGAACCTGCTCACCTTGTTCCATACTCTCAAGCTCAGTCAAAAGTTGCCATTCAAAACCGCCAATTCGGATTATGTCTCCATCACCCTCTGTTTCAGCAGGTGTATCTTTTACAGCTTCAAACTCCTCCATGGTAATTAGAGCAGCACCACAGTCGCTACATGCTTCAATATGATCTTCATACTCATACTTACAAGATGGACAATACTTCATTTTTTAGCCCCCTATTAATGTCTTTTATTTTATATCAGATTTCTATCTCTTAAATCTGGATCCATTTCTGGAACAGGGAAATGCATTTGGCGAACATGTGCATAAACTTGTACCTGAAGAAGTATCCAGATTGGTCTTACAATTGTCAGTCCTATGGCTAAATTTTGAACAAGTCTCATACAACCGCAGAAATGAATATGTCCCTGTTCAATAACCAACCAAAAATGAAGCGGTATAATCAGCCAGTATATAGTAACAAATGAATACAAAAGAGTGGCTTTAAAGTGCATCCCTGTAATCATTGTACTAATTCTTAAGTCATTCACTACCTTAGATTCCGTCGATGACGCAATTTGAGTAAACTGATAGGAATTCGCTAAAAAGAACACCATACAAAGTAGAATGGTGCTTATGGCAGCACGTGTAACAATATCATTTATATACAGCACCGTCATGTAGTATGCCAATCCTGGCAACAGGATTATTATAAAAATAGTTAAGTAAGATCTTAATCCACGTATAAATCTACCTTTGGTATTATCAAGACCAAACTTAAATCTCGTACGTCCAGATTTTATAATTTCGCTACAGTAGAATATAAAGCCTTGGTGTATCCGTACTGTCCCTATTAACAGCAAATACTGAAACAGAAATACAAAGAACAGTAAATACACAGCAAAAAACTCTATAATCCAATAGGAATGTTGCAGCATAGTAATAAATGTTAACTCACACACTGTTAAAAGTGATGATATTAATAGCATCATTCCAAAGTTTTGCTTATAATATCTGAAACAGTTTTGCAATGATGTCTTCCATTGAAAAACCAATCAAACTCCCCCTTAAGTTACCAAACCATTATACCATACAATGGTTTAGCAAAGGAACTGTCGATATTTCGTATACATTCTGAACCCTTCTAGTATGCTCACTTAAAAAAAATCTGTTTTAAATATTTTCGAATGGAAATTGTATTCGTTCCATAGTAAAATAGTAATTGGGAAGATTATGGGATAAGGTGGAAAGATATATGAAAATGATCATGCTAGAAGACTTGAGACCAGGTATGATCTTGGCCGAGCCAGTCATGGGCAAGTTTGATCTTATTTATGCAAATGCAGATGAAGAAATAACTGAGCAAATGATTGAAGGACTTGATAAAATTGATATTGCGTATGTGTTCATAAGAGAATTTGAACAACAAGAATATGATTTAGAACCAGATATGGATGTTTCACCAGAGTTTTTGAAGTCACAAGAAAACTACAGTGAAATGTTACATATGATGAGTCGCATTTTTGACGATTTTCAGTTTCTAGACAAAAAAGTGCTACACAAGGTTAAACGTCCTATGGATGAACTGATTCATAGTGTCACGACCAATACAAGTATGTTACTTAAACTAAAAAAACTGTATTTAAATGATGAATATTCATTAACTCACAGCGTGCACGTAAGCCTACTTTCAGCTATGATCGCCAAGTGGAATGGGCTTCGAGGTCAAGACATTCAAAGTATTGCTCTTGCTGGACTCTTTCATGATTTAGGAAAAAGCAAAATTCCAACAGATATACTCAACAAACCTGGAAGTCTAGAACCGCATGAGTTTAGTGTAATGAAACGTCATTCTGAATTGGGATATGAACTCGCAAAAGCACAGGATGTTTTTATAAAAGATGTTCTTCGAGGCATTATTGAACATCACGAGAGACTAGACGGTACAGGCTACCCTTATGGGCTCAAAAAAGACCAGATTCATCCATATGCACAAATCATTGCAATTGCTGATGTCTATGATGCAATGACAACAGAAAGAAGTTATAAGAATAGTGAGTCTCCCTTTGTTGCCGTTGAAATCATTAAAGATCTTTCATACAAGCAACATCTACACCCAGGTCTTGTAAACAGATTTCTTAAAAACATTTATAGACTTTATATCGGATCTGAAGTTGTGTTATCAAACGGATTAACAGGTGAAATTGTTTATATAAACAAATTTGCACCTGAAAGGCCTCTCATTAGACTGGATAATAAGAACTTTATTGATCTCTATACAACACCTGGAATTACTATTAAGAACTTCAAAACTGCATAAATCAGAATTGAAGTTAACATAATTGCATTATGTCAACTCATTATTCTTATCAAATAAAAAGACGCAATGAATATTTGCGTCTTTCTTAGTATAATTTTCTGCTCATAAAGTCGAACTTTTACTTGGACAACTCTTCCCAGATTCTATACATGTTTTCATGAACCTTGAGGAATGCCTCTACAACGTCTGGATCAAATTGTGTTCCTGATCCTTCCTTTATTATCTCGCATGATTTTTCATGGGTATACTCTGGTTTGTAACACCTTTCAGATTTGAGTGCATCATAAACATCTGCGATAGCCATAATTCTGGCCGCTAATGGAATTTCTGTATCCTTTAACCCTTCTGGGTATCCTGTTCCATCCCATCTTTCGTGGTGGTACTTTGCAACATCTATCCCTATTTTGACAAATGAATTTCCTTTATCAAAATGCCTTACAACTTCAAGAGTGTCTGCACCTATTGTGGTGTGTTCCTTCATGACTCCAAACTCGTCACTCGACAATTTACCTGGTTTTAGCAGTATTTGATCTTTAATACCTACTTTGCCAATATCATGTAGAATACTTGCTTGAGATATTATATCAATTTGAGATGGACTAAGTACTCTCTTGTACTTGCTCTGTTTGCTTAATTCAGTGGCAATTACACTGCAGTAGGATTTGATTCGTTCAATATGTTTTCCTGTATCATCATCCCTAGCTTGGGTTAGCTTTGCAAGGGCAACAATTGTACTAACATGAGACTGTGAAATTTCTTCAACTTGAGTTTGCACAATGTCTTGAAGGTTATTCATGAGATTGTAGAGCTTTAAATGTGTTTCTACTCGCATATACAGTTCCTGAAACTCAAAGGGCTTCGTAATATAATCAACTCCACCAAGCGAAAACGCTTTTACTTTTTCAGAGGTTTCATACAGTGCACTTACAAATATAATCGGGATCTCTTTATACTCAATATCATTTTTTAGAACTTCACAGACTTCAAAGCCAGTCATTTCAGGCATAGTAATATCTAGTAATATCAAGTCAGGTTTGTTATGCCTTATAGTTTCTAGAGCTTGCTTTCCACTCAAAACTGACCTAACTCCATAACCTTTTAACTTTAGTATTCTAGTTAAGACATTTAGATTTTCTTGAACATCATCTACAACCAATATATTTGATTTTGATAAACTATCAATTGATATACTCATAATTTCAACTCCCAATATGTAAATTGCTCATAAAGCAATTAAGTACAATCAAAACAATACACGGTATACTTGATATGACTGTCTTTCTCAGTATACCCCATTTTACCAATCGTTCACATTGTATCCATTTCAATGTATGACGGGATAATCCATTCCAAATACATAAAAAAACACCCCAACAGTGTTGGAGTGCCTTTCAATAATCATTATTTAGTCTGATCCGTTCAAAGTGTCATGCCACTCAGATTCTTTAAATCCTACAAGCACAAAATCATCTGAAACGAGTATTGGTCTTTTAACCAGCATGCCATCCGACGCTAGCAGCTCTAGTAATTCATCGTCAGTGGAGTCTTTAATTCTTTCTTTAAGACCCATTTCACGATACAATCTTCCACTTGTATTAAAGAATTTCTTGATTGGAAGACCTGACTGCTCATACCATGCCTTCAATTCTTCAAAAGTAGGTGCATCCTCTACAATGTGTTTTATGTCAACATCAATTCCATTGATATTCAGCCAGTTAGCGGCTTTCTTACAAGTACCACATTTAGGATATTGTACAAATAATAGCTTCATTGAATCACCTCTTGTTTGTATTTACATTTATATTTATTTCTATATTATAATCATTACACATTAAAATGAAATGATCAACTTATTTATTCAAAGTCTTCCATAACACGCTTCATTGTGTCAACAATTGGTATATGTTGAGGACAGGCTTCTTCACAAGCTCCACATGCAGTACATTTAGACGCGTGACCATCTGGATTAACAAACATATGATAAAGTTTCTTGTGTCCTTCAATGTCATTAAATATATACGCACCATTAAAGATTCCAAACACCCTAGGTATTTGAACGCCAAATGGACAAGGCATACAATACGCACACTGAGTACAGTTCACCTGAATTCGACTTTTATAAATATCTGAAACAGTCTTGATTGTGTCTAACTCTTCAACCGAAAGATGATCTGGTTCAGATGCCTTGGCAGTTTCAATATTTTCTCTAAGTTCGAATGGTTTTCCCATTCCACTTAAAACCACATGCACTTCAGGCATGTTCATTACATATCGGAATGCCCAGTCAGCAGGCTTTCTATCAGACCATTTTGAAGATGTCCATACATTCATAATATCTTCGGGAATATTATTGACAAGATTCCCACCTCTTAGTGGTTCCATAACAACAATACCAAGACCACGTTGTGCAGCATAATTAAGACCTTCAAGCCCTGCTTGGTATTCAGTGTCCATAAAGTTTAACTGAATCTGACAGAATGACCAGTCGTATGCGTCAACAATTTCCTTAAACAAAGGAAGTTTATCGTGGAATGAAAACCCAACATGCTTTATGCGTCCATCAGCCTTCGCTTTTTCAAGAAACTCAAATAGCCCAAGGTTATTTAAGTTTTCCCAGAACCGTGCGTTGAGTGTATGAACCAAGTAGAAATCAATTTGATCAGTTTGAAGTTTCTCAAGCTGCTTATTTAAGTAGTAGTCCATGTCTTCAGTTTTTTCAATTAACCAACTTGGAAGCTTTGTAGCCAAATGAACTTTTTCCCTGTAACCATCTTGTAGGGCCTTACCCACAAGCGGTTCACTCATTTCACCATGGTAGCCCCATGCTGTATCTATGTAATTGATTCCAGAGTCTATTCCTTCTCGAATAAGTTGAATAGCCTTCTGTTCATCTATGTTCTTAGTATTATCATCTAGTTGTGGTAACCGCATACATCCAAAACCTAACAAGGATACCGATTCTTCTGTCTTTCCAAACTTTCTGAGCTGCATCTTTTCACATCCTCTCAAAGTACGGGAATTCATCAAAAAACAAAAGCATCGGTATTGATTACCGATGCTTGAATTTACACTACTTGTGCTGAATTTGAGTTAAATTGTCGCTAGATTTAAGAAGCGTATCAAAATCGACTTTTTCCATTTCATCATTAATCATACATTGAAGTCGGCCTAGCTCATGATTGATAGCACAATGTTCTGATCTATCTAAGTTACACGACTCAGGTGTCTCGAGACAACGATTAATATAAACTGGACCGTCAATTGCAACAATTACATCAAGCATATTAATATCTTTTGGTTCACGACTAATTGCATAACCGCCTTGAACACCTCTAAAAGATTTAACCACATCAGCTTTTGTCAATTTTCTAAGTATCTTAAGTGCGAATCTTTGTGGTACGTTTTCTTCTGTCGCAATCGATTTTGCATCCAGACGTACACCTTCTCCTCTACGAGCCAGTGCAAGCACTATGCGCATTGCGTAATCCGCTTCTTGAGTTATTCTCATAAGTACACCTCTATTACATACGATTTAAGTCTATTATAAATATATGATAATTCTTACCACAGTCAATGTCAAGGCAAAAAGCCATATATGCGTTGATATAGCTAATATCAGGATATAATAATTTGAATTGACTACAATAAACTATCGATTACGAACAATATATCAGTTGTGTTATTTCTAACAGTTAACTTTTCTTTTAACAATACCTCGTCATCCGTAATAATACTATCTACACCAAGATTAATGAGTCTTGCCATGTCATCAGCTTCATTAATAGTCCAAACATGTACTTCTCGACGCAGAAGGTGGGCATTTGTTACAAACTTATCGTTCACGTTAAGTTCTTCAACACTGTAAAAATCAATATTCAATTTTGACAGGTCACCAAGTGCTGCAAACATAATGTATCCTGTTTTAGTTCAGGTTTTAAAGACTCAACTTCCTGAAGTGTATTATAGTCTATGGACGTTACAACACAACTATACTGAATGTTATGTTTGTAAATCTCGTCTACAACCTTTTGTACAATGTCTTGTTCATGTCCATTAATTTTGATTTCTATGTTGAGTTTAATTTTCCCCTTCGAGCTTCAATCGCCTCAGAAAGGGTTGGGATTTTCTCGCCAGCATAAACATCACTAAAATGACTTCCAGCATCTAACTCTTTTATTTCACGAAGTGATAGGTCCCAAACATTTGATTTTTCGCCTGTGGTGCGTTTTAGAGATGAATCATGTAGTAACACCAATTCACCATCAGAAGTCTGTTGAATATCAATTTCGGCGTAATGAGCACCATTCTTAGCAGCCATTTCTAGTGCAGCTATAGTATTTTCTGGTGCATACATGACATTCCCTCTATGGGAGGTAATTTTCACATCATATTTCTGATTCTCAAACTCAAGTAATAATCCATAACTCAGAAGACCAGAAGCAATAATTGTGGCAATAATAAGCAGACCCAAATTGTGCGGTTTGAAGATTAGTCTGTCAATAAACCTATTTTTAGGTACTGTTGTTAGACGAATGTTGATTAGGTCAACATCTAATTCTCTATTTTCAAGAAAGAATCTTGTTAAATGGATTGTTCCAAGGGGGGTCATCATAAATGAAATGGCCAACCAAATTGAAACGCCTATAAAAATCAGTGTATATAATACAAAGCTAATATGTTCAGTAGGTATGTCTGGTATGGAAAACATAGCTAATAATAGTATTGTAATTATGGTCATAATGAGTACATGCACTAGAACATTTATTAATGTTATGCCTAGAGCCTCTTTGAAAAACAGTTTATAGTGATTTTTTATAAGCTTTGAACTTTTCTTAAATGCTGGCTTGGATTTCAAATCTTCAAGCATTATAAAATGAAGTACAAATATGAATCGTATTGCTAAATAGGACAAAACCAGCATAACGCCTATTTCAATAGATACATATAACAAATTTTCATCGATTACATCCTGAACAAACCCTGGTATTCTTATGCTCGAAATGAGGGAAGTTGACCCACCTATTTCAAGCCAAGGTAGGGCAATTCCTACACCTACAACTAGGAGCAATCCCCTCAAAGCCAAAGAACCTTGGCATCTTTGAAATACAGTGCCTTAGTGTAGGTAAATATCTACTGGCTGGTTCTCTGTTAATGACTTGATAGCTCATAAGTATTAAGCCACCAAGCTCTATGAGAATTACAAAGAGCACTATAACACTTAAACCTAATAGGGCAATAATGCCCTGGGGTGAAAATATAACTTTTGATATCATGCCATTCGTTACGTAGTCCATACCTTTGATTCTATATAGACTATTAATCATTAAATTTATAATAGGCCATATAAGTAGTGTTAATATAGCCTTGGTTATCATCTGAAATTCAAGAAATCTCTTCATCCCAAATTTCAAGTCTCCCATAAGTAGTTTATACTTATTCCACATAGTTCCCCTCCTACAGTGTTATCATAATACTCGGGAAATGGTGTGATTTCAATAGACTTCATGATTTCTTAAGAGAATTTTCATCTGATTCTCATAAAAAAAACGCTCCCATAGCTATGGAAGCGTTTCACACACAAGTTTTTAACTGTTTTTCTTAGTTTTCAAGCTTAATAGCATGAATTGATTTTGAATCAACTTTGTAGTTTAATACACCATTGTTAAGCTTATACGCCCTGTCCCCAATTAAATCACGAAGCTTTAACGCTTCAAGAGCAACAGATACATTATGTTCATTTTCTGTTCTATTCATCATAATGAGAGTTGTTGCATCTTTGTGTACTTTTTTATAGATTAGAACATTTTCATGATATACAAACTGGAAGTCACCCTGACGCAGTTCAATGTTTTCATGTCGCATTTTTATGATTTTCTTGTAAAAGTCAAATACGTTCATATCCCATGTGTTTCTGTCCCACTTCATAGGTCTACGACAGTCTGGATCACCAGCGCCTTCCATGCCAATTTCAGTTGCATAATACACACTAGGAGCCCCTTCAAATGTCATTTGGAACATAGCTGCCATTAGAAGCGCAACCATGTCACCACCTGCCTCTGTTAAGAATCTTGGTGTATCGTGACTGTCTAATAGATTAAGCATGGCAATATTGGCCTGATGTGAATATCTTACAATATTTGTATTGATCATATCTGCAAACTCAACAGGTGTCCCTTTATTCCATGCAAAATACTGAAGACAAGCTCTTGTGAATGGATAGTTCATGGACCCGTCAAACTGATCACCAAGAACCCATGGTTGGGCGTTGTGCCATATTTCACCTACTATATAGGCGTCTGGATTTACAGACTTCACAGCTTTACGGAACTTTCTCCAAAACTCGTGGTCGATTTCATTGGCAACATCAAGTCTCCAACCATCAATCCCTGCATATTCTATCCAGTACGTTGCAACTTCAAGTAAGTAGTCTATTACTTCAGGGTTTGCAGTATTGAGCTTAGGCATTTTAGGTTCAAATCCAAATGTTTGATAAGTTAGCGCATCATAGCTAATTGGCCACTCTTTAATATAGAACCAATCATAATACTGTGACTCTATACCTTTTTCAACAACATCTTGGAACTTATCATTCATGTAGCCACAATGATTAAACACCGCGTCAAGAACAACTTTAATGCCTTTTTCATGGCATATATCAACGAGACGTTTTAGTGTTTCTTTGTCACCAAAATGTGGGTCAATTTCAAAATAGTCTGTTGTATCATATTTGTGATTCGTAGTTGACTTAAAGACGGGTGTCATATAAAGTGCATTAATTCCAAGCTCATCTAAATGATCAATCTTTTGAATAATACCTTCTAGGTCTCCGCCAAAGAAGTTTTCCCTTGCTGGAATTCCTGTGTCCCAACACTCAATCTGGTCAGGATCATTGTCTTTATTGCCATTATGGAATCTCTCAGGAAATATTTGATAGAAGACGGCATCCTTTACCCATTCAGGGATAGTGTGTACATCAACCTCATTAAGATAAGGGAAGTTGAAGTAATGAAGGTGTAGTTCTTTATGATCGATACTATGCTGTGGTCCCCACTCTGTAAAGTAAACGACTTCATTTGCACCTTCTATTTTAAATACGTAGGAAAGTCTAAAATTAATATCAGGGGCATGTATTTTGTAAATATAATAGTCATAAAACTCATCGGATCGTTCTAAGTTCATATTTACACAAATATGCTCATTTTCCCAACCTGCATCAACACCACCAGCAGCATTGGGATCACCGCCGACAGCATATTTATCGCCATAAATTAATGTGATGTTGCTCACATCACCTTTACCAGTTCTGAATCTAACTACAACTGTATTTTCATCAAGAGCAAAACTGTAGTTGCTCTTTGGTTGATGGTATAAAGCTTGAATGTTCATAATCCACTCCATTTTCATAGTTTGCGCAACCGTTTGCACAATAATAATATCAAGATCAAATCATTCAGTCAAGTCATACACTGTTAAATGAGAGTTTAGTCAGACAAAAATAAAAGAGAGTCTGATCTTAAGCATTTCGATCGTCAGACTCTCACTAATATTATAATCTGGTAATTCTATTTGTCACCAACATTAAACATTTCTAGATAGTTCACAAGGTAATCAACTAACACTTCTTGTCTTCTTTCAAGATCTGTTTCAGACATGTCAAGAATAGTGTAGTCCTCGTCAGACCAAACCACTAGGTTTGCACCTTTAAATACATAGTTGGCAAATGACGATTCCACAAAGAATAAGTTCGCCCTCATCATAGTAAAATGTTGTTAGTCCAGTCATTTTACCTGAATCTGTTGGCTCAGTAACAGTCAGTTTCAGAAGGTCGCCATTCTCTGTGAATTGCTTAATGACACGTGGTTCCCAGCTTTCACTTTCTGGTTCTAACGTTATTTCTTCAACATCTGCATCCGATGATTTAATATCAATTGAGTTTTTACGACTCAATGCAGCATCTAGTTCTGCTTGCGGAATGATAGGGTCCTGCTTATCTTCACTTTCGTGCGATTCATTTGACGCCTCTGATTCTGTCGCATCCGTTTCC
>LQAE01000264.1_pt1 | contig 13988 bp, 13 predicted proteins | sample 1535771 | NCBI WGS metagenome assembly LQAE01 (sample SAMN04331582, study PRJNA305678) | bioreactor metagenome | isolation source: bioreactor_1 inoculated with Wadden Sea sediment 1st replicate of a... | place: Germany:Bremen
CATTCGGCCCCGGGGTTGTTGACGCAGGCCAACGCCAATTCCTTATAGCTGCAAAGGCGACCTTCTTTGGCAACCGTGGCCAGAAAGGCGATAGCACGGGGAATGTCGAAATGCGGTGCCATCTTAGCGGCACTGCGTTCCGCCAGAATGCGCTTTGCTGCGTCCAAGTTTTCCTGTTCTTGCGGAGTCAATTTTTGGGCGGCTTCGCTACGTCTGATAAGCAAGTCCAAGGCTTCGTCGTCGCGGGTGGTGAGGTAGTCGGTCATTGGTTCAGTAGCCTTTTAAATCTGGGACAGTGGGGAGTGAGTGTTGGGTCCCAATTGTTCCGGAGGGGATGGGCGTTGGCGTTCAGCTAGCCTCAATTGAAATGCGCACTGCGCCCAGTTCAACGCCGAGATCGCTAGCCAAAAGAGCGCGGTGGTGATCGATTATTTGGCCGAAGGTCATTGCTCCAATTGGAGCTGGATCATTAGCGCTCAAATCCACTGTACGGGCCTCCATCCTAGAGACAGATGCATCATCGCGGCGACGAAACCCCTTAGCGTTCTCCAAACTGACAGGGGCCATTTTTTCCCAATCTCCAAGAGTAAGCTGCCCAAGAATTTCATCGCTATCTACATATGTCACTGGATTGCGATAACCCGGCCATTCAACGCCAGCGTCGGTCTTGGCAAACTCATCAAATTGGATAAGCCAGCGCCCATCTTCGTCCTGAACAACGTCACGTATGGTTGCGATCATGAAGGATTGCCCGTGGCGATCTGGGTCGCCTGATCTCAGGCGGTCATGCGCATTATGAACAAGAATAACATGTGTAGCCCTACGTGCCTTAACAGGATCGACCTTCCACCAACCGGTGCCGCCCAGTTCGATGATGTCGTCGCGTTGCTTGCTCGTGAAGATCAGTAAAATTGAAGACATTTTATACTCCTTTGCACATTCAACAATTCTTATGTATAGTTTTGATAAATTATACAATAGTTTTATATAAAAACTATGCGTTAAGAGCGCAAACTATCGCCGTTGTTGAATCTAAGACCCATTCTTTATGCACAGACACACGATAAAACGGTCTAAAACGGTCGTTTTTGTCCCTCTGCCCTGCCCCACCGCAAAACAAGCTGTTGATAAGGACAAAAACCCCGGTCAAAACCGTTTGAGTTTTGGGACGTTTATGGCACCATCATTACCATGATTATCGGATACGCCCGCGTCAGCACAGACGACCAGAAGCTCGAAGCCCAAACCGACGCCTTGACGGAGGCCGGAGCTGAGCGCGTGTTTGCAGACAAGATTACCGGTTCGGTCAGGTCACGGCCTCAGCTCAACCAGATGCTTGACCATCTACGCGAAGGCGACGTGGTGGTGGTCACGAAGTACGACCGGCTTGCGCGGTCACTGCGTGATCTTCTCGACATCGTGGAGGTCGTCGCGGAGCGTGGCGCGGGGTTCCGGTCCTTGGCCGAGGACATCGACACGACGACCCCGGCAGGCCGTCTCGTGTTTCATGTCTTCGCCTCAATCGCGCAGTTCGAGCGCGAGCGGATATCGGAGCGCACTAGGGAGGGCCTACAGGCTGCCCGCAAGCGTGGCCGCGTGGGTGGCCGTCCCCCTGCCTTATCGGCAGCGCAGCGCGACGAGGTGCGTCGGATGCGGGACGTTGAACACCGGCCCCTGGCCGAGATTGCCCGCTTGTTCAAGGTCAGCACGAAGACCGTCCGGCGGGCTTAACGCTACACTTGACTTCGTGATACATTAATCGGCCTCATTCCACTTTCCTCTACAGCCTGAAGGTGAAATAACTCAGAAAGCCCACATTTCAAAAAGGATATCTAGGATGAGGTCAAAAGAATGGTTTTATGGGCACTGCATCGCACTAGTGCGTGAAACTAACGACTTAGATGGTGTTGCATGGCGAGCCCTGGAGTTGGGCGTTGAGGGTATAGACAACACTCGAGGCCACATGAACCATTCAATCGGGGTCGCGCAAGCTTTCCTAGAGGAACGACCCGACATCAAAGATCAGCTCAACGAGCTGAACCTAGAAGGTGTTAATCTCAGCGATGCCGCCAATGACGATCTGAGAGACGAGTTCTTAGAGTGGATTGCAAACAAAGCTGGGGCGTTTGGCCAAGTTGGAATGCACAATTTCGGATACAATTTTGATACCTTTAAATCCGTAGCAACTCCCCGCCTCGGCGGAAACCGAGCTGATGGAGGCGGTGCAGACAATGAATTCCACATTGCCTTGAGGTTGGTCGCACACTTCACGGAATAAGGTACAGACAGAAAAACCCGCCCCTACCGGGGCGGGAAATTGGAAACTATACTACCCAAAGGTTATCCTGGAACGCGGTCTGAAGCTCAAACTTCTTCGTCGTGTCGAGAGCCGCCTTGAGAACGATGAGCTGTTCGTCACCATGATCCTTCAGACCTTCGATGGTCGCTCCATCTAACTGCCCATCAAGACACAAGATTGCATCCTTATCGTTCCCGACTAAGCGGTAGGTAGCATTCAAAGTAAAGGCTTCAAGACGCTCGAGCGTGTAGAACAGCCCGAAGCCGTTCTTGAGTGCAATCTCGGTCACAACACCCTGGAACTCATCTTCAGAAAACAGTCGCAGCTGAGCCGCAGCACTTAGATGAGCTTCAAGCGCTTTGATATTATCTTCCTCACTCTTCTCTGGGTCTGGCGTGAATGTGTTCTGAGGGAAGTGGCTGCTATGTAGGCTGAAGACACGGAAACCGCTATCCAACTTCCCTGGTGCCTCTTCTGAAACGGCAGCTCCCGCCCGCTCGAGGCGGTCACGTGTGATATCGAAAATGGTCTTATATCCGGCGTCGAGTGCTTTCTGCATCTTCGCTTTCTGGGTCTTGTTGCCGGTTGGAACAATTTCCTCTGGTACTTGGACGCAGATGTACTTCCGAGACCCACCATCATCCGCATTTTTTTGAAGAACGGCATGACCCGTCGTGCCAGAGCCCGCGAAAAAGTCCATCACGATGGCTTCTTTATCGTCTTCAACGGCGGTGGATATAGCGTCATAGACTGCCCAGAGGCTCTTTGGGTAAGTAAAACCAGCATCCGGTACGAGTTCGTTCAGAACTTTGGTTCCATACTCATTTGCATCATAGCGGTTATCAGTCCACATCGACTTGTACGTACCGAAGTCTTTGCCAAGTTCGACCTGATACCCGGTATCTGTCTTACGGGCTCGAAGCAGGTGCGAGATTTCATCAACTGATTGCCGAGCATAGCGCCATTTTCTTTCTACGCCGTCATTATCAATGGGATACACATAGGCTTTTCCATCGCGCACTTCAGTCTGAACGGGGTGGAAGTCATCGGCGCATACTTCGCCAAATCCTACCACGTTCCCGTCTTCGATAATCACCGGATAAAAACAGTTCTTTGCATCTGTTCGAAGGGATTCACCTCCCCAATTACGAAACTGAGACCAATCAACCTCTTCGGCGCTTAACTTCCGATCAGCAATGACTTTTCCGCCAGATGGGTACACGAAAAGAACGTATTCATTTGTGTATGAGAAGTTTTCGCCTTGTTGCCCTCTCGGATTGTGCTGCACTGAAGCATAAAAATGCTCATAGGCCCCTTCTCCGAAAATTTCCTTCAAGAGCAAACTCAGTGTCGCCAATTCGTTTTCGTCAATCGCACAGATAAGGACGCCGTCCTCTTTGAGGAGCTTTCTCGCAAGCAGTAGGCGTGGCTGCATCATGTTGAGCCAGTTCGAGTGAAAACGCCCTGAAGCCTCTGGATTCGCTACGAGTTTGACACCCTTGCGTATCGTCCCGCTCTCTTCCCAGTAGCTCTTGCGATCTTGGCTATAATCATTGGGATAGATGTAGTTCGAACCAGTATTGTACGGCGGGTCAATATAGATACACTTGACCTTCTCAAAGTACGAAGCCTGCAACTGCTTCAGTACCTCAAGGTTGTCACCTTCAATTAACAGGTTCTGGCTTGTGTTGTCCGCAAGTGTCTCCCCGGATTTGTTTGGCGTCCCGTCTGCGTTCACGCTACGCTCTGGGTCATAGACCAAGGTGGCCTTGCTTGGGGCAAAAGCAAAGCGCTTGGACTGAGCCTTACCTGCCCATTCAAAGCGGAAGCGTTCAGTAACATGGCCGACTTCTTCCGCCACGAGCTGGCGGAGTGCTTTCTCATCGAGCGCCCCTTCACCATCAAAGAGATCGGGCAACAGGCGACGAAGTTCTTCTAAGCGAGCTTCGCGACCATCGGGTGAGGTGAGTGCAATCTGGTTTGGTTCTTGTTCTTGGTTCATGGGTTCTAGCGGTTAAAGAATGTTTCCCCGACACGTTCGCGGGCTTTGTCATCAAAGGAAGGCAAGTCTTCGACTGGCGCGAGGTAGCCCTTCAAGCCAATGGCTTCGAAGTGCCTCACCGCGCAGCGAATTTTGAGCTTTTCCTCTTCCTTAAGTTTGTCGAATTCCTTCGCGCCCTTTGTTTCTACCGTGAAGTAAAAATCGGAGCTGGCCGTCTCATCGTCGAGGTCCGTCTTTTGGATCACGAGCGCGAAGTCTGGACTATACGTCCCACCGAAGGGCATCGGGATTTTGTAGGCTAATGGAAGCTTCAGGAATACACGCACGATGTTTTCCGCGTCGAGCGCCCCTGCGAAGCGCTTTTCTACGTCGCTGTCATAGATAAGCCGATCATAGAGACCACGCTTGGGTGTTTCGACCGTTGGCAGCACCGTCTCGATTTCCTCTTCGAGCAGCTCGAGCGGGTGAGCGTCCCCCGTGGGTTCATATTTGACCAGGCGAACCATCTCATTCGCCATGACATTCTTGATCCGCTTTGCCCCTTCCGCGAGGAAGTGCATCGGGTTCTTCGCGAGCTGGCGTTTTGTTGTATCCGAGAGGCCAGTGAGGATTTTCGCGGCCGTTACTTCAGAGAGTGCGGTGTTGCGCGCTAGCTCTCCCGCTACATCAACCTGAGCCCTCACCCCACGCACCTGGGCACGGGTCGAGCCCCCTGCCCTGTCGGTGATATCCCCATCTTCATCAAACCTGTCCCAATAGGTCAAAGAGACCTCGAGGCGATTTTCATCAACGACGATGGTAGAGAGCTTTTCGATGCTCTTCTCGATCAAGTCGGCTTCACTGAAGTGAACCCGGCATTTGGTTTTCTGAGCAATCCGCGCCCAAAGAGCCTTGAAGTCGTCGGTTTCAAAGCGTCCGGTGCGGGTGATCTTGACCGGCGTTTTGTTGAGGTCGCGCGTCGGCGGTGCCTTCGACCCTTTGCCGAGCTCTTCGCGGAGCTCTTCCTGATAAGTGCTGGCGAAGGCGTGATAGCTTTGGTTCGCTACCACCGTGAGCAGGTTCACTTCCTGCCCTTCTTTGGTGCCTTCCGGGTCGCGATAGCGCGTCCCGTCTTGCTTAACGCTGAGGCGCAATCCGCGCCCAATCTCTTGGCGCTTCTTGATGGTGCTTTCGCTCTCGTTGAGGGTGCAGATCGTAAAGACGTTCGGATTGTCCCACCCTACCCCAAGGGCTGAGTGCGAGAAGATGAATTCAAGCGGCTCTTCAAAGGAAAGAAGGGTTTCCTTGTCGCGCAAAATCTTGTCGTAGATTTCCTTGTTGGTTGCCATAGAGCGCTCACTATCCGTGAACTCTCCCGCGCTTGTCTGAGCAAAGTATCCGTTGTGAACATCCGCAACGTTTTCTGGAGCACGTCCAAACTTCTTCTCGAAGGTCGCCGTGTACTCTTCGACAAACAGACGGCGGATGAGGCCGTCTTCGGCCACATAATTGGCTACGCGGTCGATGAAAAAGAGAGAAAGAGGTTTGATACCGAGCGGAACCACTCGCTCCTTGTGCTTGAAATGAGCTTGAACGGCGCGACGGATTTGCTCTCGAAAGATGGTTTCCTTGTCGATGCCGTGCCCCTTGCCCTCTTCGAGCTGTTCGCCGTTGGTGAATTTGACGTAGGCGTCACCATCGAAGATGTCGGTTGTCCCAATATCTTCGACCACCCAACCGTGATACACAGGGTTTTTCGTCTTATCCTCGAGGTCATCACCACGCTTCACCGTGAAGGCTTTCGACTTGAAGTCGCCGCCAACTAGGCGCTGATTAAGCTGAAGCGTTGCGGTCGGTTCTTTGCTTCCGTTCAGCTTGATCTTCCGAAACTCGATAGAAACGTTGCTCTGCGTATTGCTCTCATGGATTGAGAGCACCCCGATTTTCTTCACAAGACCACGGTTGTAAGCATCGTAAGGCGTGAGCTGGTAAACGATGTTCTTCGGGGTTCGGTGCGTAGCAGAAAAGCGCAGCTTAAAGAGCGGGTTGAAGGCCGCAAGGCGCTTTTGCATGTTCTCTGTATCCATCCCCTCTTGGGGTTCATCCATGATGATGATGGGCTGCACCTGTTGCAGCATCTCAAGCAGATTACCCCCGTCACGCTCTTCGTCATTGATGATTTTCTTGTCTGAATCGAAAGCTTGCTTGTTCATCACCATGATTGAGAGGTGATTGGACACGCAAAACCCGCGCACCTGGGGAAGTTTCTTGGAGTCGTATTCGATCACTTCAGCAACCGTGGCATAAAGCTCGGAGAAATGCTGCTTTGTTTGCCGAAGCTGCGTGAGCGTTCCTTCCCTGATTGCCACACTCGGAACCACAATGAGAAACTTGTGCAGGCCGTAGCGCCGATGCAGCTCGAAGATGGTACGCAGATAGACGTAGGTTTTCCCTGTCCCCGTCTCCATTTCAATGGTGAAATCAGGCTCTTGGCAAGACGCAGGTTCTTCGACACTGTTTTCTTGCGTAATCGACTGAGCGTTCACATACCATTCATCGGGTGGAAGCTTCAGGATGTTCCTTGAAACTTCGCCGTTCCAGAACCTCTCTTCAGGTCTAGTGTAAGGGGCACCGTCAAACACACTAACGATAGCATCCACCGCTTCACGTTGATGGTCTAAGTTTGGCTCAAATAAAAATTTCATTCACTGGCTCGCATTTTTGCGATCATTCTCGGACCGCTTTTTCGCGCCCCTATTGAGGCTTTTCTTTTAATTACCATTGTTTTAGCCCTTTTCTGGAGAGACGGACAGGGATTTATCATCTTGCCCACACCTTTGATGTGCACCACAAACCCACATTTGTGCATTTATGGGTCGCGATGTGTCTTGCCTGATGGATAGCCCATAATGATGCCGGTGGACGGGTCTACAATCTTTTCGATGTCGTCTTGAAGGCCTTGCGTTCGTATCATCGCGAAGATGCGGATTTCCGCATCAGGGCAGACGGCTCGCAGCAGCTCAGCGCAGGCGAAGCTTGTGCGACCCATCGTCAGCACGTCATCCACAATGGTGATTTTATCCGGCACGAAGAACGGACGTTCCGCCTCGATGCTGTCCAGGTGAACCGGCACAAGCGGCCTCTCAGCCGCCGGCGAATTCGACGAGCGCGGCACGGCCTTGGTCCGCGTCAGGTAGGTTTGCACATCCTGGCCGAAGCCGTGCTCGTGCAGGATATCGCAAATGACTTTGGCGGGCCACAGAGCGCCGTCCGGCAGGGGCGCGGAGCGCGGTGCGGGCACCAGGGTCACGTCCGGCCCCAGGAACGGATTTAGGTTGTCGGCTTTGGCGTCACGCAAATGCGGGATAGCCGAGGCGATGATATCCACCCTGCCCGCTTTGATGGCACCGCAGGTTCCTCTCGATCGTTTCGAAAGGTCGGAAGTGCCACGCGGGGAATAATTGGCGAATGTGCCGTACTCATAACTCGAAGGCACGAACGCCCCCGGCTGTGTAATTTGGGATATCGAGCAGGATATCCGGCAGGTTCTCGCGGCGCAAAACCTGCGCCCCATACTCGATGAGTTGCTTTGGCCAGGTCAGGTTCGGGTCGTTGGCGACGTTCTCAAGGAGGTAGAGGTCGCGCCCGAGCCGAATTGCTTCCCAGCCCTGGTGGCGTGTTCCGCTCTTCTCGCTGGCCTCGATAACGATGGTCGCATCACAGATGAGCGCCATCGTCCGATTGCGGCGCGGGAAGTTTTCGCCCTTGCCCGGATAGCCTTCGGGAAACTGTGAAATCGCAAGGTGGTTGCGCTTAATCTCTTCGAGCAGCCCCGCGTTCTTCGCCGGATAAGCCTTGGACAAGGGGGTGCCAAGCACGGCGATGGTGCGCCCGCCCTCTTCAATCGCAGTTCGATGCGCCACCGTGTCGATGCCATCGGCCAGACCGCTCACCACGATGATGCCTTGCTCTACGAGCGCCCGCGTCACAGCCTTTGCGCGTTTGATGCCGTCCGGCGTGGCCTTGCGAGAGCCAACGATTGCCACGCGGGAGCCTTCGGTCAGCAACGAGGTATCGCCCGCCGTGTACAACACGTCCGGGGCGTTCTTCTCTTCAACTGGGCCAAGTGGCCCAAGGGCTTCTCTTGTTCTTAGCTCTGCGTGCATTTTCGTCCTAGCGATGCCTTTTGCGTCACCGCCCTCCCCTTTGTTTTTACATCACAAATATGGCTTAGCGCAATATTTCACACAAACCCACATTTGTGCTTTTGTTCATTTGCGGGTTATGCCCGCCTCATCTTCTAGTTCCTTGGTTCGCGCCTCAATGTAGGCTTGCAGCTCACCGACCATCTTTCGGTCGGTCGCACTACAAGCGGTCTTGAACCGCGTGTGCAGGCTGGCCGGTAGGTCGAGGCTCAGACGCTTTGTCGCTTCATCCGTTGTCGCAACTTTCGGCACCGGCGTTGATGCCCGTGTCGTGTCATGCCCTGCCCCGCCTCGCTCGAACGCGAGGATTTGGTCATCCGTGGGCTGCTTTGGCTTCGGAGCCGCTGAAAATGTCTTCTTCGACATACCGCTCAATCTCTTTCGTTAGGTGTTCGATCTCACGGGCGGCATTGCTATCGCCTGCCCACTCAAAAATTGTTTGCCCCATGGTCATGCCTTCCGCGAAGGCGACCCGCTGCTCGATTTCACTTTCCAAAATCGGCAAGCCCGCCTCTGCGGCCATGTTGCGGATATCCCGACCAATCACGGTTTTCCCTATTTTGCGGGAAACCACAAACCCACATTTGAGGGTTGGCTTGAATTCTTGCGCTTCCTTCACTTGGCGCACTGTCAGGTCGGAGGCCCAGGTTGAAAGACCCGAGGGCTCAATCGGAAGCGCCACGAAGTCCGATGCCACGATACAGGACCGGGCAATCTCTTCGGCGTGGGGCGGCCCGTCGATGATTGTGTGGTCGTAATCTTGCGCCAGCTTGAGTGCATCCCGCGCCATGTTCGCGCGCGCCATGCTCACGACCTGGAAGGGCGCATCTTCGCGCAAGCTCGCCCATGTCGTGGCCGAGCCTTGTTTGTCCGCGTCTATCAGCAGCACCCGATGCCCCTGACGGGCCAGACAGCCCGCCACGTTCACCGATAGGGTGGTTTTGCCGACGCCGCCTTTTTGGTTCAGGAAAGATATTATCATGAATCAACCTCACCACATTAGTGGGAACACGTAAAGTCACAAACCCACATTTGTGCTTTTAGTGCTTGTATGCGCCACGATTTTTGCAGAATGCCAAGAAGTGCTTGTCCGCGTCCTTCACGTCGATGGCCTTGTCGTATACCCAGGACCGCCATTCCTTTTCGAGCACATACACATCCCAACCGGGGGCGAGACGCCGCGCCTCGTCGTGCGTTTCAATCTTTTTGAAGCGCAAAGCCTGGAAGGGCAGGGCGACAACAGCCTCTGCCGCCTTGGGGCGGAAGACGACATTATTGCCCTCAATGCTCATCAGGTAATCGGGCAAGTGGTCATGCGTACTGTCATCCTCGATGATTTTCGAAAGCAGACGGCGGAATTCCTTCGTGGTCGAACCCGAACCGCACTTATCGCGCAGCAACTCAAGGCCGCATTTCCATTTTGGCTGCGATCCGCAATGCTTTCGGGCCAGTTCGTAGAGCCGCCGTTCAAGGGGCTTGCGAAGGAAGAAATATTCCTTGTTCAGCGTCAGAACATGGTTGTTCTCTATGGCGTCGAACACCCAGTCGGACAGGGTAATCTCGACATCCTGCATCCGCCCGTCGCGCGTCTCTCTTACGATTTCCGCAGACTCGATGAGGCCGAAGACCCTGAAATATTCTTTACCGCCCTGACGGATGTTCGTCTCAATCTGCGTCCCTTGCAACCGCCGGAGCGCGTCCTTGAGCAGCTTGTAGCCTTGACCAGACGCCTGTCGGTTCGTTGCGACAAGCAAATCATGTGCCTTGAACCGGAGCGTTCGGCTAACCGTGCGACCTTCGTTGAGCGCGGCCATGCACTGGCTGATGCAGTAAATCAGCACATCGCGGTCATGCACCGTGGCCAGCCCGTACCGAGACGCGACACTTCGATGAAGTTCTCGCCATTCTGATACCGCCGAGGCTTCATGTCCGGCTTGGTAGAGAGGGTGAAGACCGGGTGTTCCATCGAGGCCATGTCGCCCTTGGGGACGGCGTCCACGATGTCGCACACGAACAGGTCTTTTTGCGGATGACGGTCAGGCAGCAACGGGGAGCGTGAATTCGTCATTTCACACACCGCCCAGCACGTCCGAGATTCGTCATTTCACACACCATAGGTTACTATCGTCATTTCACACACCACACGTCAAGACTCGTCATTTCACACACCGCAATGCCTGTGGATAACTTTTGAGAGGATTCGTCATTTCACACACCCGGATTCGTCATTTCACACACCGAGATTCGTCATTTCACACACCGGGCGTCTCAATATTGTATATTAAACAGAAGCTTACACGCCATAATCCACAGTGTAACTCTATCATAACTCTATTTAACTCCCTCCTGAACTCCTACCATACCCCCACAAACCCACAAACCAACATTGCCACAATACATACATACTTCCCCACAGCTTTGAGAAATCAAGGCATGACACTTCACCGCTCACCGTCGATAGAACACACACGCATCGACGCCCGTGGTTGTCGTGGTCCAGGAAGCCCCAAGGACAGCGCATGTGGATACGTTGCTGGCTAAGAAACGAGGAAGCGTCACCGTCAGCACCAAGGCCACAACCAATGCACCCAGACCAAACCAAGGCAGACGGCTTTTGAGACGATCCGCTTTCTGTTCTCGCTCAAACACCTCTCGATAGGTTCTCGACCTGTCATCTTCCGATCTGGCCAAGGCCCCGATGGTCTTGTCCGTCTGGACGCCAAGGCGTCTGACAATCTCTGTCATTGCGTCTGCGGTTGCGCCCAGGTGGCTGTCGAGGGTCTGGCCCAGAAGGTCCCCGTATTTTTTCGGATTGGTTTGGTCCCGTGCAGCGAAAGCAGCGATCCGCGCTTCTGTCGCAACCTTGATCTGCTTGTCTGCCACGGCAGTCAGATCGTCGATCCTGTCGGACATGCTGGCAACAGCCGTGGCCATGAGATCGAGCGTTTCGCGCAGATCATCGTCGGAGAGGGCAGGGAGGTCGGGTTGGTCTGGCATCGGGAGGCGTCCTCGGATTACTGGCCTGCGGAACGAACAGCCCCTTGAACTCGGGATCGGTGTAGTAGCGCAGCTTTTGCGCCACGGCGGTGGCTTGCCCCTGCACGCGCAGGAGTTGGTTTTCCGGGCGGAGCTGCATGATTTCATCTGGGGTCAAAAGATCGCGGCCCGTGAGGTTGTTGCTGAAGCTGGGGCCGTCACCGGGCTTGAAGCTGTCGGTCTGGAATCCGGCTGTTTCCTGACCCATCATCTGGCTCAGCCACTTGGCTGTCTCGAAATCATTCACCCCGAAGACCTGTTGCACCCCGGCATTGGCAATGAATGTGCCCGCGCGTTCGCCGTAGAGGTCCTTGAGCTGACTCATATCCTGCAGGATCGGCCAGAGCTGTAGCCCATAGCCCGCCATCAGCCCCATGGCGCGCTCCACGGCCTCCAGACGGCCCAGAGCGGCAAATTCATCCAGCAGGAACAGTGTGGGCGTCCTGAGGCGCTGTGTGCCCCCCTGAGCGCTTGCAGGGCCGCTCAGGGGCCTCACGGACGCCTCTGCGTCCCGTGCAATGTCCTGAAGGGCCTGAGAGACCAGAAGGCGCAACCAGCGGCTGTAGGCGTCCATCCGGTTCGGGGGCAGCACCAGAAACACCGAAGCGATCCGGTGGCGCAGATCGGAGAAGTGGAAATCCGACCGCGACAGAACCTTGGCGATACGCGGGCTGTCCAGAAAGTGCGTGTGGCGCTGTGCGTTCGACAGCACCGAGGCGGCTTCGCGATCCGCCTTGCCGAGGAACCGGTTGGCGGCACGGGCAATCAGCCCGCCTGCCGCATCGCTGTCCTGCATCAGCTCCAGCAGCGCGCGGAACTTTTTCCGGGGGCAGGGTGAGATATTCCCGGACGGTGGCAAGCGTCCGGCGGTGGTGGTCCTCATGGCAGACGCAGAACATGATCAGCCCGCCGAGGATGGCCTTGGCCTCCTCGTTCCAGTGCGCTTCCGTGACCTGTCCCGGCGGGTCCATGACCAGCGCCTCTGTCAGGGAGGCCGCATCCTCGCCCAGATCGAGGCTGTCCGGTGCCAGCCGGTCGAGCGGATTGTAGGCGGCAGAGGGCATCCCCGAGACCTCAAACGGATCGAGGACATGGACCGTTCCGAACCGCCGCCGGGCTTCCCCGGCGATCCGGGCATTTTCGCCCTTGGGGTCGATGACCAGAACCGAGCGCTCCGCCGCCAGCAGGTTGGGGATCACGGTGCCGACGCCTTTCCCTGCCCGCGTCGGGGCGAGGGTGATCAGATGGGCGGGACCATCATAGCGCAGCAGCCGTCCGGTGTGCGGGTTGCGCCCGATCAGAAGGCCGTCTTCCCGTTGGAGTTTCTTCAGCTCCTTGCGGTTGGCGAAGCGGGCGGAGCCGTGGCTGTCGCCGGTCAGCCCGAAGAAGGCGTCCGCGCCAGAGGCCATGCGCCAGTACTGGAACCCGAAGACAGCGCCCACAAACATGAAGGGACCGAAGACCAGCCACTGCCAGGCGCTTTCGCCGGGCGGCTGGTCAAAGAAGGCGAAGACGAACGGTGTGGCCACGAGCGCCCCGATCATCGCGCCGAACAGGACAGCGCCGATCATCCAGCCCATCAGGATGGGCGTGAAGATCAACCGACCGAAGAACCGAAACAGCGCTCCGAAGGCGAGCATCACGCCCCGCATCAGGACGGCGTTTCCGGGTCAGAACTGGACGGTGCAGGGGAGGGAGTTCCCCAGTCCGCGAAGGCCTTGCGGTCCTGTTCGCGGGGCAGGTTGCGGATCAGCCGGTCGAGCATCGCGGCAGCCCCGGTATCCCGTTCCGCCAGGTCCATGAGCGCACCGCCCAGGATCACCTTGCGCCGCGTGTCGAGTTTGCGCTGTCTGGTGCTTTCCCGGTTCTTCAGCGCTTGGAGCCGGGCCTTGGCCTGGGCATATCGTTTCTCGGCGCGCTCAAGTTCTGTTTCTGCCAAATCTCTACCCTCGCCACCAAAAATTCTTTTGGTTGAAGTTGTTCTTGCCAGATCAACCGATAGCGCTTACCCGTAGGCCTGTAAAGGACAAGGGCGCACTTATGCAAACTCTCCACCTATGGTTTCGAGATTTGCGTGCGATCCTCTTGGGGAAAACCCCCAGCCGATGGCCAACCCCTTCGCTGCGTGCCGCCGCGACATGGAAGGGCGCGTTGCCCCTTCCAAACCTTCCCAGACCAACCTTGGCGGTTGGAGCGCATCCCGAAACCTCGCGCCAGCGTCTCGCCCGATGCCCCACGGTGGGGGCCGGTCTGCCGCTGGCATCTCCCTTGCGGGAGGTTCGTGTCGGTGCGAACGCGCACCGCGGCAAACCTGACGGTGCCGACACGAACCGGGTTTGCCCCCGGCAAACCGCCAGTGATCTGTCCCCATATCCCGCCCCCCATGAGGCTGGGGATTTGGGGGCAGATCACTGGCAAGCCCGCGCCTCAGTGAGCCAGAGGCTCGCTTCGGGCGGGCTGTCTTTTC
>LQAE01000269.1_pt1 | contig 13381 bp, 13 predicted proteins | sample 1535771 | NCBI WGS metagenome assembly LQAE01 (sample SAMN04331582, study PRJNA305678) | bioreactor metagenome | isolation source: bioreactor_1 inoculated with Wadden Sea sediment 1st replicate of a... | place: Germany:Bremen
GACCGCTGAGTGGTACACACAGCGGTTTTCTTTGTGTTTAGCATTAGAGATAATACTTTAGTTAAGTTTTAGTATTCCTATAACTTAAGTCTATGAATTTGGTATAATAAAGAAAATGTTGTAGCAGGAAGGAGTTTAGATATGAAACTCATATCATGGAATGTCAATGGGATTAGAGCAGCGCTAAACAAAGGCTTCATGGATTATTTTAATGAAATGGATGCTGATATTTTCTGCCTGCAGGAAACAAAATGCCAAGTTGGACAGGTGACACTTGAACTAGATGGCTATTATCAGTACTGGAATGCTGCAGTTAAAAAAGGGTATTCAGGCACTGCTATTTTTACTAAAAAAGAGCCAATTTCAGTGGCTTATGGTATTAATATTGAAGAGCATGACCAGGAAGGTCGAGTTATTACACTCGAATTTGACGATTTTTATATGGTGACTGTTTATACACCAAATTCTAAAAGAGATCTTGAAAGACTTGAATATAGAGAAGTTTGGGAAGATGATTTTAGAGACTATCTGATTGAACTGGACAAGAATAAGCCAGTGGTTATTTGTGGTGATTTAAATGTTGCTCATAAAGAAATTGATATAAAGAACTATAAAACAAATAGAAAAAATGCTGGTTTCACAGACGAAGAACGTGCTAAGATGACAACTCTTCTTGAAGCTGGATTTGTGGATTCCTTTAGATATTTCTATCCTGAGAAACCACAAATGTATTCCTGGTGGTCATATATGGGGAATGCCCGTGCCAACAACACAGGCTGGAGAATTGATTATTTTGTAGTGTCTGAAAGATTTGCTGAGAAAATGGAAGATGCAGAGATTCACATGGGAACTCTAGGAAGTGATCACTGTCCTGTTTTACTAAAGTTAAAGTAATCTACAATGGGGTAACGGTGTACTAGAAATTGGATTCGTTATAGAAAAATGGTGTCAAAGACTTGTAGTTGTGTATATATATAAAGAGGATATATCTACATAGATTAAAATAACCATTTTCTAAGGAGGATAAAATGGCTAACAAATACAGATTAATTACCAGAAGTGACTTTGATGGACTTGTGTGTGCTGTACTTCTTAAAAAGTTAGAAATGATTGATGATATCAAATTTGTACATCCTAAGGATATGCAAGATGGTCTCATTGCTGTTACAGACAAAGATATAACGACTAATTTACCATATGTCGAAGGTGTGTATTTGGCTTTTGATCATCACTTAAGTGAAACGATCCGTAACGAAGGCAAAATGGATAACCATATAATTGATCCGAATGCCCCTTCTGCTGCGAGAGTTGTTTATGATCACTTTGGTGGTCGTGATAAGTTCCCAGCAAAGTGGGACGATATGATGTCAGCTGTAGATAAGGCTGATTCTGCACAGTTTACAAAAGATGATGTTCTTCAGCCCAAAGGCTGGGAACTACTTAGTTTCCTTATGGATGCCAGAACGGGTCTTGGACGATTTAGGAACTTTAGAATCTCAAATTATAATCTTATGATGGAACTTATTGATTATTGCAAAGATCATGATATTGAAGATATTCTTGATTTACCAGACGTTAGAGAACGTGTAGAATTGTTCTTTGAATATGAAGAACAGTTTAAACAACAGCTCCAAACTTGTGGTGAAATGCATAATAACGTTTTAGTGGTTAAATTGAAAGATGAAGAGACTATCTACCCAGGCAATAGATTCATGAAGTATGCTCTGTTCCCAGACGCTAATATTTCTGTACAAGTGATTTGGGGTCTTAAAAAGCAAAATACTGTCTTTACAGTAGGAAAATCAATATTTAATAAGTCTTCAGATGTGAATATTGGAGAACTTATGTTGAAGTATGGCGGTGGTGGTCATAGGAATGCTGGTACATGTCAGGTTGAAAATGAAGCCGCTGAAGAAAAGCTAAATGAAATTTTAGAGCAGTTAAAGTAATATATTTCTGAGAGTTTAGGTATTATAGCAAATTTAAGTTCAGAACATATAAAGGAGAGTTAGAATGTCTAACTCTCCTTTATTCTTGCATAATTTATAAGAACAAGCCTTCAATTTCCTCAAAACGGTCAATAATGTAATCGGGATTCAGTTCAGAAAGTTCTTCTCGACTGTTTGATCCTGTAGTGATTGAAATTACCTTGGCACCAAGGTGACGTGCTGTTTTAATATCTAAAAGTGTATCTCCGATAATGAATATTTCATCATAGTCCTCTCCATAAAGATTTTTTGCTTTTGCGAAGGCTGTGTCTGCAATATCAAACCGCTTTAAACCGTCTTCGCCAAAGCCACCAGTCGGGAAGTGTTGCCATACGCCTATCTTTTCAAGCTTGTATTCAGCACCAATTTTGAGTTCCCCTGTTATCATAGACAACTTATGGTTTGTATTTGATAGTTTTTCAATAAATGAACACGCGTCCGCGTTTTCTCTCCAAACATCGGATGTCTTGAAGTTTTCAAGTTGTTCTTTATACTCTTTCATAAATCCGTTCCAAAGATCATCGCTGAAAGTCTTTTCTGTTTTTTCAAGAACTTCCATAAAGACATCTTTGTCCGACCGTGCAGATGTGTTTACGCCATCCATCCCATTTTCAAGACCTAAATAAATATCAATGGCTTTGCTATATGGGATATCCGTACGACTGTCTCTTTTAATGACAGTCCCGTTAATATCAAAGAATATTAGTGCAGTCATATATAATCTCCTTTAAACTCTGAGTATGTTTATAAAATAAGCATACAGGAAACGTGACAATTATAAAAGCCGCAGTATGAGCTGCGGCTAAATTAGATCAATAACATGCAAATCTAGATAACTCAAAGGGAAAGTTAGAGTGCAAACTTTTGAATGATATCATCCAGTTTCTTAGAAATTGTAAGAACTTCAGAGGCATTTTCTTGAATTCCAATCATGAGGTCTGTCTGTGTTTCCATTGTTGCTGCAATTTCCTCAGCAGAGGCAGCATTTTCTTCTGTGATTGCAGAGATACCTTGAATGGAGTTGGTTGCCTCGTCTTTATTGCTGTTAACATTGTTGATGTTGGTTGTAATGTTGTCTAACTGATTCAATGTGTTGTCCATAGACTTTTCTATAGCCTCAAAGGAAGCTTTCACATTGTTCATAACGTCACTGGAAAGATTAATGGAGTCGGTTGCAATTTCCATGTTCTCTGTTGTTGAAGTGATTTCATTTAGAATTTCGCTGATGATTTCGTTAATTTGCTCAGTTGATTTAGAGGTTTGTTCAGCAAGTTTACGAATCTCATCTGCTACAACAGCAAAGCCACGACCAGCATCACCAGCACGTGCCGCTTCTATAGCTGCATTAAGTGCAAGGAGGTTCGTTTGCTCTGCAATACTTTGAATGGCACTTGTAATATCACCAATAGATGATGATTTTACAGATAAAGTGCTAACATTCTCATTCAAATTGCTGTTAGATTCTATTGTAGAGTTGAATTTTCCGCTAAGGTCTTGAATAAGTGCAAAACCGTCCTCGTTGTTCTTACTAACTTCTGCAGTGTAATCCCTAAGTTTGTGAGAGCTGTCAACACTTTCGCTAATTTCGGAGGCAAGGTGCGCCATGTTTTCAGCAGCGGTTTGTGCATCTGTTGCCTGTTCTGTAGCGCCCTTAGCAAACTCATCTACAGTCATTGCAACAGCATCAATGCCTTCCTTCCCACTCTGAACTATATTCCCCAGTTCATTCGATGACTGATTGAGTTGAATAGAATCTTTTTGGAGCTCAGTTATGATTTCACGTAGAACACCACGAAGATTACCAACAGACCTTGCTATGACGCCTGTTTCATCTTTATATTTTAACAAGTAGTCATAAGACCTATCGTCTTGTATGTTCAGATTAGCTGTTTTGTCTAAAACCTCAGACAGTCTCAAAATGGGCTTCGTAATTGTGTTACTAAGAATCAGTGAAATAACTGAGCCTATAATAATTGAAAGTGCTAAGAAGACATATAAGGTGATCCTAGTTTTTGCAAACTGTTCGTCAATGATGGCACGTTCTTCAGAAATGAAATTATCGATATCATCAATATAGTTACCTGTACCAACAACCCAATCATAGGGCTCATAGAGTTTGACGTAGGCTCTCTTTGGCAAGGCTTCTTCTTCACCTGCACGCGGGAAGTAATAGTTGCTGTAACCTTCCCCATCACTATTGATAACGTCGATGAAGTTCTGAATTATTTTATTACCGAGTTTATCTTCAAGTCCGATACGATTTGTGCCTTCTACGTCTTCACGACCGAGTAAGACAACATTGTCTCCTTTGGTTGTATCGACCCAGAAATATCCACCCTCACCGTACTTTGCATTCCTAATAACGTTTGCAGAAAGCTCCTGTGCCTGCGTATCGGTGATAAGTCCTTCTTCATATTTTTGATAAATACCATCAAGTTCGGAAACAACAATTTCGACTTGTGATTTGATATTTACGTCGTAGCTTGTTCTTAGCTGGTTTTCAATTTGCGCCAAGCGGTCATTATTACTGTTATAGATCACATAAAATGATGTTGCCCCAATAATTGCCGATACCAGAAGGATATTCAAGATGACAACCAATAAAATTTTCGTTCGAATACTTTTCACGTTAACCCCTCCATGACTTCCCCGAAGAACTCCCTTAGCATTATTTCAGATTCCTAATATATATACCCAGAAAAGTTAGTATGAATGAAAAATTCAATCAGTATATAAATGTCTAATTTGCTCAATGCCAAATCGTTACAATAAATTTATCGTTAAGAATATTTGACTGAATGAAGTACAGATGATATCATGAATATGTCGAAAACAAATGTAAAAGGAGATTATACTTTATGAGAAAGCTTAATTATTTCGAAATCAGATAAGGAACTTCATAGTTTAGGTGCGTAAGAGTAGAGAGAGGCCACAAGGCAGCTCATCTTATCGTGCTTTCTGATTTCAAGATAATAGTTATTCTTTGGGTAAAGTGTGATTTTACTAACTGAAACATTCTTATATGTGGGACTTGATTGTCTATTCCTATGTGTATTAAATGACTTATGTTTTAGTGATGCTTAGGTTCTTAAGCGCGAAGATAATATATCTTCGCGCTTTTTTGCGTGGATTAAACTGTTTGAAATTTCGTTGTTGTTATTTTATCTCACGCAAAAGTTTTATGAATTAGTGGGTTTAGTGAAAGGGGGCTTTCGGATGCCTTATTGCAAGCTGATGCAAGAGAAATCGTCGGACGTTAAAAGTTATATGTAGCAGGTGGTGTTATGAAATTTGAAAACAAATGTGACAGACAAGAGCGTATTCAAGATGTGTCAATAACTGCCTGCTTACGCAGGAGGAATAGACATGCATCAGCATACACATACAATGAAATGGGAGCTAAGAACAAACGAAGAGAAAACGGTGGAAAGGTACTGTACTGGTTGCGCAAGAAAGGTTGAGTTCAAAGATTCTGGTGTTAGAAGACATAATGCAAATGGCAAAAACTTAACCCAATTTGCAATTTATAAATGCAAAAAGGGACATACCTGGAATCAAAGGTTGCAAGATTATAAGGCAAAGGTAGCTGATATAGTGAGTGACCCCAAATCACTGGAGCGTGAAAGATATTCTATTTTAAATAGTAAACCAGAAACGGTTGAAATAACTCACTCAGGGTTATTAAAAGAGATTTTAAAGAATTTTGAGAGTTGCACCATAAAACTATACGGACAAGGAAAAAGGGTGAGACTGGACAAAATTCTTTCAGAAAAATTTGATGACATGAGTAGAAATCAAATTCAGTCAGCAATTGAAAAAGGATATGTCAGAATTAATAAATCGAACACAAAATCATCGGCTAAGTTAAAAGCAGGAGACGAGATTTTCATATCGGCTGAAGTACTTGAAATGACATAGGTTTAGAATCATTTTTTATGTATTAGCTAAATAAAGACTAGACAAAATCCTCCAATTCTATTAAAATGAATACGAACACATGTTCGGTTTGTGTTCGAAGAAAAGTTTGGAGTGATGCAAAGAATGGTTAAATATCTTACAAGAGAAGAGTTTGAAAACTATCAAGTAAATGTTGAAACGGTACGGTGTGGTGTTTGCGGCAAAACACTTGGTGAAGTTCATGGCATTCTCTCGAAGATCTGTCCAAAATGCAAGCACAAAATTTTATATCAGCGGTAGCGGACCAAGCGTCCCAGAAAGAGTAAATGTCTGGGTGCTTGGTCTTTTTTATGGTCCGTTTAAGTGTGTGGGAGCCTTAAATGGTATGAGAACTTCCAAAGATTGAATATACAAATACAAGAGAGAAAGTAGGGATGAACATGGCAAAGAAAAGCCCAAATTACGATTCGGTAGTAAAAGTATTATCAAGTTACAACTTAATAAAAGGACACATTGAGTTCCTTAAAAACACACTTGATGAAGTGGATATTAATGATGGGATCACAAGTGTTAAGTACGATGAGGCGTTTACATCTAAAACTAATAAAATAGTAAGACTTGTTGAAGATACGGCCATACGAAATATTGAGTATACCGACATATTAAACAGACAAATCAAGTTATACACTCACAAACTGACTACTATTGAGAAATGTCTTGATCATATTAAGCCTATTCAAAAAGATATACTTGTTCTGCGTTATTTTAAAGAAGAAGATTGGAACACAATTTGTGACAAGCTACTCTATTCACGAGCAGCATGTTATAAACATCATGAGGAATCAATAAAGAAGTTAGACACCTTACTTTATGGTTTAGGACATTGGTTTGATATGGGTTCAACACCCAATTTAAAAAGAGTAGACATTGAGTAGACAAAAAATCAAAAATACTGTGCTATTATGTTATTATCAGGAAAACATAGTAAATAAACCCAAGACCGAAGCCGCTGCTTTGGTCTTTCTTTGTATTAATACATCGCAGATATTTCTGTGGTCTTTCCGGAAAGAAGATCGTGTTATGCGAGTACTGACAGGGTGGTTGATATAGTGAGAACTTCAGACTAATCTTAAAACTAATCAATTAAAGGAGTTTAAATTATGTTAAGCAAAATCTTGAAACGAGTATTAAAAGAAGAAGTCGGCTATGCGTTCCAACCAGGTAGTCACTACATTTTAATGGAGGCGACGTCAAAAGAATTAAACGATGGTGTCATTAAAGATGCCTTAAATGAACATATGGCTATCGCAGCTTGGGGAGCTAATGGTCCAGATCTTGGATTGATCCAAGTAGGAGAACTGTTAGGGTATTCACCGTGGTCAAGTAATTTTCATTACTTTAAAACGGGTGATTTCTGTAAGACACTAATCGAAAAAGCACTCACTAGTGGCGACAAGAAAAAAATTGCTTTTGCAGCGGGCTGGGTAACGCACTGTTGTGGTGACATGGGATGCCATGGTATTTTTGTTAATCCAGAAGCTGGTGTTTACCTGGATAATCCAGAAGGCCGACCAGTTCATATGGCACTTGAAAGAAATGCAGAACCGGTACTGTGGGTTGAAAAAGGTGGACACTCAGAGTCAGACTATAAGGATTCGGGTATTGCAGGTCGTTTTTCGAGTGCTTCTGCCCTTCCATTTGACTTGCTTGCTGAAGCCTGTGAAGAGATTCATGGTGAAAAGCCTTCGAACACAGAAATGCGAAGTTGGGTTGAACTTTTCCACCTAGCACTTAAAACAGGTGTGGGTTATACGTATACCAGTTACCCTGAAGCAAAAGCGTATTTAGATCAAAATGGCAGATATGATAGGCTCATGAAGGGGTTTGATTCAGCACTAGCAAGATGTCTGCTACTGCTGGGAGGTGCTCAGATTGGTGATTACACTGAGTTTAAGAACAGATGGAATCTCGATGTGGGTCGAAGTGATTCACCAGTGAGCAACCTTCATGTAATGGTAAAAACGGCATCGCAAAGTCTAAGCGATTTCGGTTCTGGTACAGATGACTACGTATACTTCGGCGTCAATTTCAAAGATGGGTCACAAAAGAAATTTGAGCTGTCTAATGGAAAGGCAAGTGGTATTACAGTCAACGATTTTGAAGCAGGCGAAAAAGATAAGTTCTACCTGTATATAGATAGAGCTTCTGACTATTTTAACCCAGAATTCATCGAGTCTATCTTCCTTGAAAAGAAAGAAGCAAAATGGAGTATTGGGGGAGACTGGAAGCCTGAGTACATTCGTGTTTATATGAACGGTATTCAGGTTGTAAACGAGACGATTAATTACTACCTTACTGATGATGAGCCTGTTTGGACTAAAACTGTCAATATTACAGGTGTTCCTAGTCAGCCAGATCCTGAAGATCCAGTACTGTAAGTAATGTTAGAGCGGTGTTTGGCTGTCCTAATGATCGTTATAATGCTTGTATTTGCCATTATAGCTGGGTTTAGAATGAAGTTCTTTCTTCTAAAAGTCAATGGAGTATCGATGTATCCTACATTTAAGGATGGTGAGCGGCTTCTTGTCTTAAAAAAGTTCCGATATAAACTGTGGAGATGTTATTACAGCTATTGTTCCTTATCCAAAAGGTTCGGGAGATAACTCTATGGTTGTGAAGCGAATTACTAGGTTGGAATATGTCAATAAGACAGAAAAATATTTTGTAATAGGTGACAACCCAAAAATGTCCATAGACAGTAGAGATGGAAAGTTTGGACTGATAGATAAGAGCCAAATTCAAGGTAAGGTTGTAGCAAAACTAAAGCGATAAGAGAAGGCTGTGATGATGACATTACAGTATTTTTTTATATAAAAACAAGGATAAGAATGTAGTCTTGGAAAGGATGAATAAAAATGGAAAAACCACAAGTTGTAATTCAGTATGAAACTGAAGAAATTGAAGTTCAAAAGGATCAGGTTGTTGTCATCACAAATATTGAGGAGGTAGACCATAATGAGTATTAATAATTTTAGAGTTGTAAGGTTCTATACCAATAAAGCTCAACCCCTACTTACAAGTAAACCAATTTCATTCCTTCTTGAGTATCAGAATAATAGTTCACGAGACACCTCTGTTGTACCAGCAGAAATACATTTAGGCGACAGAATTCAGAAGGTGAACTTACCTGGTATTAAGGCAAATACGACGCAGCGCATAACCCTTCAATTAACAAACAATATTTCTGAAGAACTTGATAAAATTGGGGTGAGAATTTCAGTTAATGATTCTTCTGAGGCATTCAAAACATACACATGGAAAGGTGTACTTGATATTAATATCGGTGAAGTTTATTTAGATGGTGGATCTGATCAAATTCAAACTGATGATGAAATATATTCACAGTATAAAGTTCAAATTGATAATGTCGGTACAAAAAGAGCAAGGAGTGTTGAGTGTGAAATCTTTGTAGATAATAAAAAAGTCGGAACAGTGAACATTCCTGAAATAGCACCAAGAAGAAGAGTGACTGTTCAATTTCCGATTCAAAGAAAAGCAGGAACTGCAAGTTGCGCCTTCAAAGTTAAAGAAAACGGGATTTTAGTGGACAATAAAATTGTTAATGTGGTTGTCAGTAAAATTTCAAATGATGCACAAGTGGTATCATTTACCCCTCAGAAGATTACATTCTCAATGAATGAACCAGGCAAGCTGGACTTGGTTGTTCGTAATAATGGTGAACACGGCATAGCAAACTTAAAAACTGCGATTAATCTTGTAGATGTCGACACTGGCAAAGTATTGAGTCGCATTGGAACATTCAGATTTTCTGGTGTACTATCACCGGGATCAAGTGCTACTAAAATTATTCAGATAAACAATGCCAATAAGGAGCGAGAAATAGGTCTAAAAGTATCAGTGGGCTATGATGATAAGATTAACGATACGAATTCTTCTAACAATGAAAAGTATGCGCTACTTAAGTTTACTGGCGCAAGTGGTACCGATCACTCTGGTTGTGCAAAATATGATAAGGCAAAGAAAATTAGGATGTACAAGTTTTATGCAGATCCAGCTAGAATTCCAGGAACAGGCTTTGACCATGACGAATCAAAATATCTAATAGGTGAGATTAATCTTACAAGTACTGAACATGGCTATCTTGTTAGTCTTGGGGATTATGCTTCACTTGCAGGTGGTAGTGTGAGCGGTTCGAGTATAACTCGATATGGTCATACACTTGAATTTGTGAATGACAGTGTTAATTTCAAAGTTGTCAATGGCAACTTTAAAACGGCATTTAATTTTGGCGCAAAATCAACTGTTCCAGCTCTTGAAGTGAATGGAAAAATGTATGTTGAACCGGAAACTTTGGCACGAGCACTGGGCTCGAACTTAGTTGAGTATTCAGCAGATGTGCTTGAAGTGTATGATCCTCATTTCCATACGATTTGTAGTGCTAGTATAAAACCATCTGTAATTGGTAATGAAAAGCCACAACCAAGCAAGATCATTTTTGTTGGTGGTCCGTGGATTACAGGGTGGAATTCATCTGATATGAGAGCTTTAAAGCTGTCTGATAATTTCACGATGGGTGAGTTTCAGTGTGGTGGTATTAAGAATGGAACAGAAACATGCAGGTGCGGACACACTATTATCGTTGCGAAATGTATGCTAGATGAATGGCAAAGGGTAAGAGAGGGCTTAGGTGTATCATTTACAGTGACATCAGGCTATCGTTGTGTGCTTCATAACAGGGGGCTTGGAGCTTCCAAGGGGAGTCGTCACCAATTTGGCGATGCCGCGGACATGGTTTCTTCAAAAGGATACGCTATGATGAAAAGTACAATCCTGCAAAATCACTGTGACTTAGCCAATTCTAGTGATGGGCGGACAGCTAATAAAGGTGATTTTAATGGGGTTGCTGCATCCTCTAAGAAGAATTTCGTTCATGCTGATACAAGAAGTTATGCTTCAAACTGGAATTACTAAATAAGATAAGCACCTATTTCCTGTTGAAATAGGTGCTTATAACTATTGTTCTACTCAGCATAGATATCTTGGGCATTCTCTGATATCTGGAAGAAAGACTGAATGAATAGTACTGAATCAAGATATATTTGAAGTTCATATTGTGCATTAATCTGTGGTATCAAGTACTGGTCAGAGAGTAGTTTATTTTGGTTAATACTAAGATCCAATGTTTCAAAGAGGTTCTCACCAGTTGTGTAAATGCTTTTTTGGGCTATTAGGTGTTTGTCTGGTGTGCTTCGTGGGCCGTAGTGACCGATTATTCTTAAGTTCCAAGTGTGTGGACTAGGGTCTGATAACACAGTTGCATAGGCGTTAATGGTTGAGTGATCAACAGATTCATCGTTGCTATACCATTTATATGTGTTATTGGAACTAAAATATGCGGTTGTTGTCTTAACGAGCTCATCGGAGTTCTTTTTATCGGGTGTAAAAGCAACTTCAAGTGGGAGAGGTATGACTAGGTCATCAACAATCTCATCAGTTATTAGAATGTTGTTATAAGTCGGTTGTATAGAACTGACAGTATCCAAATAGAACCAATCTATATCATATGGAATGTCTTTATAGCTTTGAACAATATTAAACTGCGTCGGTGTTTCACCGTTGAAACTATTCGGATCTATATTATAGTTGCCTATAGTCCCACTTTGCGAACGAGTGGAGTGCTCATTAGCTAGCATGCTCATTGTAATATGAACGTTTTTGTCAGATGTTAATAAAAGGTGATTGGAGGTGCTATTGAAAAGTAAAATCTCGTTATGATCCGTTCGAGGGCTCCAGTAAAATACGTGTTCAGAACTTCCATCAAAACCTCTATCAAGTGAAATCGAATTTTCAACATAGCTTTCATTCATGTATTTTTCATATCCTGAATGTGGTAATACACCAATACTTTGAAGGTCATTTATAATCCCATTCTCCACAATAGGACTATCGGAAGTTGTGATTATGTTACTCGGTTCAAGAGCTTTATATGGTCTTGAGTCCTGTATGGAACCATGTGTGAAAAGTGACAGTATGACTAGAAAAAGAACTGGTTTCATGGACATCTCCTTCGGGTGTAATGTAGATTAATACAATAAATATACCATAATATGTAACATGAGCAAATGGATTTATATGTCGTTCTGTAGTCAAAGTCTGAAAACTCAAGACAAATCAATAAAATTGTGAAATAATGGATAATGATGTTGAAATGAGAGTGGTTGTAACCCTAAATTCGGAAAAAGGATGTTAATATGAGCGATAATACAAGTTTAGCAAAACTGGTAACTGGAAGTAATAATGCGTCTCTTGTATATTACAGTCAAGAGGATCCTAGATGGGAAAGTATTATGTTTTCATCCCATGGTGACACTAGTCAAACTATTGGAACAAGTGGGTGTGGTCCAATATCAATGGCAATGGCAATATCAACCTTAACAGGGAGTAAAACGTTACCACCTGAAATGTGTGCCTATGCTGTAAAGAACGGATTTAGGACATATAATAATGGAATTGATCATAGGTTCATTTATTCTGCAGCAAAGTCCTTTGGTTTGAAACATGAAACAACGACTGAGATATTAAGGGTTGTTGATTGGCTTGAACATAGATGCGGAGTTGTGATATGTGCATTGGGCCCTGGACATTTTACTGGTGGTGGACATTTTATAGTACTATATGATGTTGAAGTTGTTGGAGATGAGGCATTCATTCATGTGATGGATTCAAACCATGATAACAGAAGATACTGGAAAAAAAATGATGGTGCTATAGTGGAAGTTAATAAAAGAGATGATGGATTTGTTATGGCAAAATCTCATGTCATTCATAAGGAAAATCGATTGAAAACATACTACTTACTAAGTGTTTAATAAAATTTCCAAAGGGGGTCATAACATGCCAAGTCACAATTGTAGTAAGGAAGGGGAGGTTGCTCGAGTTTCGGAGTCCCTGAAAATAGCGCATCATAGAATTGACGACATTGAAAAGCAGGGTGACCTTCTAATGGAACTTGTTGCCACGGTTCGAGTCATTGCAGAACAAATGACATCGATTAATGAAAAAGTGGGTAGTAATACTGTCTGGATCAATGAAAATAGAGAAGCGCTCCGTGATATCAAAGAAGCGCCTGTTCGTGAGCAAGAAGCTTACAAACGGGCGTTCATTATTGCTGTTATTACGAGTGCCGTAACTAGTTTTATCGGAATGATTCTAAGTAAAGTTGTGTAGGAGGTGAAACGGTACCTTTAGAATTAGTAAGCTGATTACACTTCAATTTTAAAAGTTGGAATTTATGCTATAATCGGTATGAATAAATACAGACAAAATTCAATATACAACTCACAAGGAGTGATCTTATGAAGTTTGGTCATATCGGTATTAAGGTAACAGACATTGAAAAATCAAAGAAGTTTTATACTGAAGTTCTTGATTGTAAAATCATTAAGGATTATAAATATCCGACTTCGAATCTTGTG
>LQAE01000270.1_pt1 | contig 13310 bp, 14 predicted proteins | sample 1535771 | NCBI WGS metagenome assembly LQAE01 (sample SAMN04331582, study PRJNA305678) | bioreactor metagenome | isolation source: bioreactor_1 inoculated with Wadden Sea sediment 1st replicate of a... | place: Germany:Bremen
TCTTTTGATAAGATGCCAATATCAATTAATCTAAAAAGAATGGAAAGAACGTGATACTTTCAGTTAATAACTTTGGGGATGTAATTTCAGATCAAGCAAAGGAAAATATTTTTGACAGATTCTATATGGAAGATAAATCAAGGTCCAGAAAAGAAAATAGCTATGGTCTTGGACTCGCAATTGCAAAGGAGATAGTAAATATGCATGAAGGCAAGATAAGTTTAGTGAGTAATGAAGCGCAGGGCACTACTTTTGTTATCAACCTAGTTGCTATATAGTGGATCTAGGTCAATACGTTGGACACAAAAAGTGAGAAATTACACTGCCAAAGCTTCAAATTCATTCGGTGTCATATAGAAAATACTACCGTGAATTCTACGGTTGTTATACCAGCCTTCGATATACTTGAAAAGCGATTTTTGAGCTTCAGAAAAATTACGGTAGATCTTTCGATAAACTTCCTCTTTTTTGAGGATTGCATGAAACGATTCAATAACGGCATTATCATATGGATTACCTTTAGCGCTGTACGATCTATGACATTTATAATCATCCGTTTTGATGATGTATTCTGTGCTTAAATATTGCGACCCTCTGTCTGTGTGCAGAATTATATTTTCGGGTTTTCTCTGACGCAGCATAGCTTTATCAAGGGCACTAATGACAAGATTTTTATCCATCTTTTGACCAAAACTGTAACCAACAACTTTATGGGTGTACAAATCTAAGATTGATGCTAAGTAGCACCAGCCATCTTTCAAAGTATGAATATAAGTAATATCTGCAACCCATTTTTCATTGGGTCTAGTAGCGCTAAAATCACGGTTCAGTAAGTTTGGTAAATCTTCGGTAGTAGACTGGTTCTTTTGTGGTTTAAATCGTTTGATGGTCACAGGAAATAGACCAAGTCGCTTCATCAATCGCTTGATTCTTTTGATGCTTGGTATTTCAGAGAGTATCTTTTCTGCTTTCATCTTTTCTCGGATTTTAGGTGAACCATAGCGTCCACTAGATTCCATATATATTCGGGTGATATGTTCTTTAAGAATTTTATTTTCAGCATTACGCTTTGAAAATCTAGGGTTTTGTATTGCATAAAACGTGCTTCTTGGAAGGCTTAAAGCACTACAAATGCTTTTAATGTTATAATTGCTTGCTAGTATATTTGCTGTCTCGAAAATGCTACTAGTACTTACTTTTTTGCTAATATGGCCATAGCCTTTTTTAAGATTTCATTCTCTTCACGCATTCTTGCCATTTCTTTTTTTAGTTCGGCAAGCTCCTGGGGAGTCATTGTATCCGAATCATTTGGATTCATTGGAGTCATTGCTTTGACCCATCTTTGTATTGTAGCTGATGTTACGCCATATTCGCTTTCGAGACTTTTAAATGTTTGATCAGTGGTATTGTATAATTCTACAATCATTTTCTTGAACTCCTGATCATATCGAGTTCCATTGTTTTTCATGTGGACACGTCCTTTCGATATAGTTATTATATCTCACTTTTCGTGTCTACACATTTATACTAGCATCAAAGCATTCTCTTTAGCGATACGACACTGCTGGGTATACTCGTGCCATAATAGACTTAAGGTCACACCTGGCTTTGCAAGCTCGCTGTGAATCCACTCAACATCAGGAACTTTGTGAATGGATTGATACTCTTTTGATGGATAAAACAAAAGATCTAAATCGGATTCACTAAGTCCACCGAATTCAGGCCAAGCAACCTCACTTTCCTGAGCGATGTCAAGAATACGTTTCACCGTGTTCCTTGAGCAACCTAAACTTGAGGCGATGCCCCGTCCGCTGATACCTTGGCTGTGAAGCCTAAGGATTTCTTTGTAATTGGTCATTGTCAGACCTCCGTTGATTTATTTACACTTTTTCAGTGCATATATCAATCATAACGGAAAATCTTAGGTGGCTCAGTTCGCTCCGTTATATTGGCTCAATCTAGTCCGATGGAGTGGCTCAATTTGTCCGTGATAGCGGCTCTCGGCGACCGAAATACTCATAAATATTTTAAGTTGTTAAAATTCAATAATTACATTAAAAAACAATGCTAATAGAAGAAAAATGTATGATTTCACAAATGTTCGAAAGTTCACGAAAATTGTAGAATATATATAGAAATTATGGTAAAGTTTAGTGAGACTTTAGAGCTAAGCGCAATAGTTCTTAAGTCTTGCATTGCTTGTGAGGATCAAGTTCTATAATCATAATGAGTATTTCAAGCAATGTAGATGAGGTTAAGTACCCTTTCAATTGATTTAGTCACACCGTCTATTATAATAAGTATTTTAATGAAACCTCATCGAAATTAGCCAAGTTCTGACCCCAAAAACTTTTCAGAACTTGGCTATTATTTTTGATTAATGGAGGAAATCAATGATAGATATAAGTCGTTTCATACGGTGGGGTGTAGGATCAGTTACCAATGCTTTAGGTATTGTGGTGTGCATGAATGCTGGAATTGGAATGGCCCCATGGTATCTATTGATTCAAGGTGTAAGTTTAACTTTTCTAATCAGATTTGGCCAAGCTATAGTAGTTGTGAGTCTACTAGCTATTGCTCTATCAATGTTTCTTAGGGAAGTTCCAGGTGTGAGCTCCGTTCTCAGGATGAGTATCGTAGCAGTTCTGGTTGAACTATTCCTATCAATTGGTTTTATTATGCCTGCTAGTGAATGGTTTAATTCGTTCATATATATTCTATTAAGTGTTTCAATTATTGCACTTTCAGAGATAATACTCGAGTTTGATTCTAGTCGTGAAGGGCCATTTGATACACTAATATCATTATTAGAGTGTAAAACGCAATTGACCTATAGGGGGGCGATGTATTTGGCCAATATCCTTGCAATTGTTTTAGGAATCATACTCAAAGGGCAGTTTGGATTTGGTACTATTCTAATGTTTCTTCTTTTAGCGCCGGTTAAGAGGGGAATAATTAGGAGTAGTTCGATTGATAAGAACAACATATAGTTAAAGTGAAGTTTAGTTATCATCGGAAAACGAGTTTAAGTGTTATGATGCTTTAAAAAATATGGTAGGAGACTAATCTGGTGTTAAAATGAGAAAGTTTGCTGTATAACTTAGTATTTAGTCTTAGAAAGGAAGGATACATGTCAGCTAACCTAGTTGATGAGCGTTTAAGATCAGAAGCATTAGATATACTGACCGATGTTATAAAGGAGTATAGTGATATTGGTGAAGTGCGTTTAAGAGAACATGTTGATCATATTCCTGTAAGTCTATTCAATAAAGGAGCAATACTAGTAAAGCAAGGCGAAATACCAACAAAGTGTTATTTTGTCCTAAAAGGTTGTGCTAGAAAGTATTCTATTGATGAGAAGGGCAAAGAAGTAACGGCTGATTTTTATTTAGAAAACCAAAGCATAAATATTTTTTCAGATATTGGGGAAGATGGATCACCATACTCTGTTACTTGTCTTGAAGACTCTGTAATGATTGTCGGAAATTTAGATCAGCAAGAGAGTGAAATGGAAAAATATCCAGAGTTTGAGAAAATTGTGATTGGTATGATGGGGGCTGAAATGGGTCAACTTCAGGATACTTTTGCCGCATTCATACGCATGACTCCTGAAGAACGGGTTAAGTATGTAATGGGCAAAAGGCCTGAGTTGTTTACTAGGGTATCACAGCATCAGCTGGCAAGTTATCTAGGAATAACACCTGAGTCCTTGAGTCGGATTAAAGGACGTCTTGGACAGGGGCATTTGAAGGTTGTTGAGTAAACGTTCGTCCACCACGAATAAGTAACCAAATACCAAATGAGAGTTCTCCAATTGTCATAGGTATAGCTAAGATTGTTACTAGAGTATTGACCAGTTTGATATTCTGTGGTGTGAAGTTTTCAAGTCCATGAATAAGACTGTATCCGGTACCGGCAATAATGAGTAGAATACCTAGTAGATTTGGAACTTTTTCAGAGTGAAAAGTTCCTAGGCCAGTTGCAATTAGATGAAAGCCTATAATAAATAAGCCTTGTGACCATAGTAATCGAAAACCTTCAAGGTCTTGTGAAAACAAGTGGAGTATACCCACTGCTAAGAATAGAGAGTAAATTAGCCTAAGGAGTCCAGACGTTATTGCCCACCATTTATGAATAGGTTTAAGGAATCTGTAAAATCCATATGAGACTATAAGATCTGTGATCAAAATGACGCACCAAGCCAGAGTACCTGTTATAAATAGTGTATAATTTGATTCAATATTTATAAGGGTTTGAACAGGATTGTTGACGACATAGATTTGGTTAAATGAGAAACCATAAGCGTATCCAGCTGTAACAGCCATAATTAGTAGTGAAATTCCAGACATTTTACTCCAGAAACGTATCGGGTTGTGGTTTGATTTATCCATAAAATTTCTCCTTTCAATCTGTTTATGTTTTACATTATGACAGGAGCTAATATTATTGGCATTGACTTAAGTCAATGAATTATATTTTATGTTGTAGAATAGTTAGATATGAGTATTATGCCAATATAGAAAATTTCAATCAGTCAAACTGATAGATAAGGAGAAATATTATGCAATCATTCAATGAACTTGTTACTGTACAGGAGACCGTTTCCTCTTCTAGTGGTAGCAATGTAGCTTTTCTAATTTATAGTGGTTTGCAATTCGGGTTATACTTACTGGGGATATATACAATGTTCTTACTAATTCGTTTCTTAAAGCATGGTAGTAAAGCTTTTATAAAATATAATGCTAGTAAATGAATAGAAAAAGACGTTGAATCCAACGTCTTTTTTAAGTTATTTAATTGCAAGTGCCAATTCTTTTGATAATGGCCTCGAGTATAAATACCCCTGTAAGATGTTAGCTCCCATTTCAAGAGCTTTATCTGCCATTTCTAAGTGCTCAATACCTTCTGCGACTACATGTACATCGTGATCATGACATAAACTAACAATGGATGTCATAAATTTATAAAGCAGTTGACTACTAATTACTTCATTCATAATACTCCTATCAATCTTTACTTCAGATAGAGGTGTGTTGATCATATTGTTAAGGGATGCATAACCAGTTCCGAAATCATCAAGTGAGATTCTGATACCAAGTTCTTTAAGATATCTAAGTTGTTTCGTCACTTGTGACTCATGATTATACATAATTGATTCTGTAATCTCAATTGTAAGATTCTGTGGCTTAAGATTGTATTTGAACAACATTTCTAGTATGAATGAAGCATAGTTTGGATCAACAAGTTCAGCAACAGAAGAATTGATCGAAATCGACAAATTAGTCTTATGTAGCTGATTATAATCACTGATAAATGAACATGAGGATTCTATAACAAATCTTCCAAGATGAACAATGACATTGCTCTTTTCAGCAATTGGGATAAACTCATCTGGATAAATGTCACCCCACTTCTCATTGTTCCATCTAAGAAGAGCCTCAAAGGATATGAGTTTCTTATCAGCTGCATCAACAAGAGGTTGATATTCTAAGTAGAACTCACCTTCATTTAATCGGTTAAGCATATGTGTTTCCATAAAAATACTTCTAAGAACGTTCATACGAGTTGTGTTTGAGAAAAAAAGCAATAGAACCATTCGACTCTCTTATAGCTTCATCTAAAGTTAAGTAAGCACGATTCACAATTTCATTAGGTGACAATCTATCATATGTAAATGAGTATTTAACCACTGCTGTTGTGAAGTCAACTTCATAATCAGTCTCTAGCTCTTTTTGATAGAGAATGTATATCCATTTTAATTCGAGTGACTATGTTTTTTGATATCTTCATGATTATGTTTCTCATATGAGATCAAGGCATATTTACTAGTCGAAATCTTAAAATACGTAAAGACAGGACCATATGTTGCTGCAACTGTGTTGGAAATACTACGAGTCACATCTTGATAATAGTTAATACCATATAGTGAAATGAGTTGTTTCATTTTGTAAAAGTCAAGAATGATTAGTGATCCATCACGTTTCGTGATACTATCCTCATTTAACTGATCAAATAATTTTTTACGGTTAAAGAGTTTGCTAACTGGATCAATATAAGCGAGGTTATATAGTCTCTCATTATATTGCTTGTTTAATGTTATGTCTATATGGGAGCCAACCATTGAAATCATATTTCCTGACTTATCAAATGTCGCAACTCCTTGTGCTTCTATCCAAACAACTTCTCCCCTGTTGTTAATCACACGATATTCAGTTTTGTAAGACTCCACCTTAGTGTGTTCATGAACAGATACTTCATTTATGAAATGGACTTTGTCTTCAGGATGAATAATATCGATCCACTCTTCAATGGTCGAGTTTGACGTAGAAATATTAAATTCTGCGTAGAATGCATCGTTGAAAAAACGAACCCTTCCATCTGGTTTCATTTCCCAAAGCCCTGTATTAGATTGATCAAAAAGAACAGCTAGACGCTTAAATCCTTGTAAATCTAGTTCGAAATCTTTATTAAATTTCATTAGAAACCATCCCCATATGATTACCCAAATTGGTTTAATTACTCAATAATATTACTTCTATTCAATCAAGTCATTGATTTAAATCAAGATAAAAAAGAATGCTCAAATAAGGCATTCCTTAAACTAGTAAAAAGATTAGACTAAAGGTTGGTAATTATATTACTTAAGTTCGAGTGCATACTTCATATCTGACTCATGAATATGTTTGAATATCCATTTTGCAAGAAATTTGACCATGGAAATCAATGCTTCCTGTTGTTGCTCATCGATCTTATTTAGGTCAATGTCATCAAGGTAGTCTATAAAAGATTGGTGTTCCTCTTTGTGATTCTCAAGGTCGGAGAATTCAGAGTTCATAAGGAGTTTCTCTTCATGAAGAAAATGAAAAACGGTATATGCCTTTAATTCATTTATGCCGCTGATTATCTCATCATAACAGTCTTCAAATTCTGCTCTTTCAATGAGCTCGTGAAGTTGAACCCCTATTTCAAATAGATGCTGATGTTGCTTGTCAATGTCTTCTATGCCCAAAGAAAACGAGTCATTCCAGATAAACATAAATCCCCCTAAAGAATGCTAACTTATATCCATATATTACTTTATACCCAAATTATACTAGGCATTATATCACACAACTAATGTTTATCAAGTAGGTGTAGTATTTTTTTAATCAGGCTCTAATGTTAAGAATGTGTAAAGTTGTTTGGCTGAATATCCGTTGTGTTTAAAATTGCACTAAATATGTAACAACTCTATTTCGGTGAAAATTCTGATTACTTCAACTTTCAAATCACAGTTTGGCTCTGTTTCAGTTGCTACATTTCGTATTTCTTTTAATAGACCATTTGTTCTAATTTCGTCTATTTTTGAGCGGATGTAGTTGATTAGCCAATTAGTTGTTTTCCTACTTAGCTTGTTGTTAAAGTCAGAGGTGTATATGAGTGAAAAATAGTGAGAAAGCTCTCTTGTCCAGCTCACATGATCAAAGTTTTCAAATAAAACTTCGGTAATATGATAAGCACCAATGCCTTTGCTTATGTACTTATCAAAAGATATTTCTCTAAAATATGCGGCTGCAAGAATTGGATCAAGCTTCTTTGAAATCATTTCCCAAGCGTTCAAGTAGATTGTGTTCACATGATAGTGGTCCTCTGGAAGGTCAGCCAAGATATTATTCAGTAGTTCGAATGCAATATCAAACTCACCTAATTCAAATTGACAAATTGATTGATTCATCAGATTATATAACTCTTGATCACTCGTGAAAATGTAAGTAGTGGCCTCTTGAAATGCTGACAATGCTGGTTTGTATGCTTTACCAATGAAGTATGCAGATCCAAGTTTATTGTAATAAGTAAAACAATCTTCTAAGTTTAATGTGAGGTAAGTTTCAATCCAGTTTCCATAAGTCTCTTGATAGGAATCTAGAGTTTGCTCTAATGAGTGACGATCTAACGGATTATCTATAGAACTCATTGTAGTAAGGGCGCGATGAATGTAAGCATTATTCTCTTTCACTTGAAATGAGTATGCGAGTTTGACAAATAAATACATCAAAGCTTGAAATACAGTACGTATGAGAATGGGTGTTTTTTTTCTACTTAGGCATTTCTTTAGTTCGTATGATACTTCTTCCAGATGGATTATGTCTCCAGAAATTTGATATAAATTGGCGCTATGGATGATTTCTAAAGTTAGTAGGTAATCATGTAAATTGTTTGATTCACAATAATCTTTTAAAGGGGAAATAAACTCATTTATGAGGGTAAACCTTTTGTTAATCAATCTTATGGAGTTACTTACTAGTTTTTTTATGTATAATTCGCTGCTAAGTATTAGATAATCATCAGATTTGTCGATAAAGTTCATTATCCTGATTTTCAGAATATGAGAACTTGAATAAGGATCTTTTAGAAAACCACTCATTGTGCTAACACTTACCCCAAAGAATTCTGCAGCTTCAGAATTGTTATTAAAGTTCGACTTAATGAATTGACTGATTTGATGATTATAAATATCGTGATCAATTGAGTTCATAGAAATACACCTCCATTCATTAGATTCTTGATTATGTAATATATCGATATGTTCTTTTTATGTCAATAGGCGTTTGTTAAAAAAACGTAATAGTGTTTAGAACTGTTCGAAAAAAAGGGATAAAATGTAATTTGATGTGTTGCAGTTTATTGGAACAATAATGTAGTCTGGTAATAGTCATTGCATGAATTATGAAAATATTTTACATAATGGAATTTGAATTTGGGGAGGAACTGGATAAAGTGAAAAACTTAAAAATGGGCATTAAGTTAATTTCAGTAGTCGTCTTGACAGGTATTATACCGCTACTGGTGCTAGGTTTAATATCATACACATCTGCCACAACAGAGCTTGAGAATTCGGTATTGAAAACAAATACGGTATTTTCAACCGTTGCTGCGTCAAGACTTGAAAGCTATTTTTTTGAAAGAGAAGGTGACGGGGTTGTTATAGCAACTTCAAAGAGTATTGTTGATAATGTTGATATTTTGTCTAGAGATAACAATACCGCTCGCAAAATATTTATTGCTAAAAAGGAACTGCAAACTTATTTAGATGTAACTTGTGAAAAATATGGATATACGGATATCTTTTTAACAGACAAGTATGGCAATGTAATATTTAGTACCAAGCTTAAAGAACTTCTTGATGGAGTGGATTTATCGATTAGAGATTATGTACAAGGTGGATTAAATGGCGAGCAAACATGGTCTAAGCGTTCTACTCAGAGTTTGTAGATGACAATATGATAGCACTTGGAAATCCAGTATACTCCTTAGACGGGGATGTGATTGGGACCATGAATATTGTATTTGGTCAAGCAGTCGTAAACGCCGTTGTTCAGGATGGCATTGATGTGCTTGGAAAGAGCGGAGATGCTTACTTAGTCGATCAAACAGGTTTACTTCTTACAGAAACAAGATTAGGTGAATACAAAGAAAAATCTGCACTCCTTGTCACGATTGAAACTGAAGCTACTAAAAGACTTGCTGATCCAGTAGCAAAGGAAGATACAAACTACACATATACTGGTTTATATGATGACTATTTAGGTAAACACGTGTTTGGGTCGCTAGGTGTTGTAAAAGTAGGTAGTCAGTACGCTGGTATTATAATAGAAATAGATGAATCAGAAGCCTTTGCAGGAGTATATGCATTAAGAAGTACAACAGTTATTGTGATTGCATGTACTATTCTACTTTCAATGATTATTGCTGTTTTAATTACAAAGTCTATTACGAGACCACTAACTGAGGTGGTTAGAAATACGAAACGCATCGCAGACTATGATATATCAGATGATGTTGATGATGGTCTAATTAAGAGGAAAGATGAGATTGGGGAAGTGGCAGGAGCTGTTCAGGATGTAACATCTAACTTAAGACTCTTACTAAAAGACGTCCAACAAACCGCTGAACAAGTTGCGTCTTCTTCTGAGGAGCTAACAGCTACATCCGAACAGTCATCTACAGCTTCTCAAGAAGTGGCAGAAACCATTAATGAAATAGCTAGGGGTGCATCTGATCAAGCTCAAAATACAACTGAAGGAGCTGAAAAACTCATTCAGTTAGGCAATTTAATTATAGAGTCTAAAGAACATTCAGAGCATCTGAATAAATCTACTAAAACTGTGAGCACTCAAGTAGATGAAGGCTTAGAAATTGTAAATGTGCTATTAGAAAAAACAAACCAAGCTGGACAAGCGGCAATGACAGTTAATCAAAGTATTAATAAGACAAATGATAGTGCAAATAAAATAGCAGATGCAAGCAATTTGATTGCGTCTATTGCTGAGCAAACGAACTTGTTAGCCCTTAATGCAGCAATCGAAGCTGCAAGAGCTGGTGAACATGGACGTGGATTTGCTGTAGTTGCAGACGAAATAAGAAAGCTTGCTGAACAGTCTACAAGCTCCACAAAAGTCATTGACGAAATGGTTAAGACCCTTAAATTAGATGCTGAAATGGCGGTAGAAAAAATGCAAGAAGCGGCAGAAATTGTCGGGGATCAAGAAACAAGTGTTCAGGAAACGGAACACAAGTACAAAGAAATCCTTGAAGCAATGGAATCTGCAAAAGAAGCTGTTGAAACACTAATAGATAGTAGTGAACGGATGGAATCGAGAAAGAATGCTGTTCAAGCAACCATTGAAAATCTATCCGCTGTGGCTGAAGAGAATGCTGCATCCACTGAAGAAGCATCAGCTGCGATGGAAGAGCAAACAGCTTCTATGGAGGAAATATCAAACTCAAGCGATGGCTTATCACACTTGCAATTGAATTGCAGTCGTTAATTCAAAAGTTTAAGGTTTAAGGGTGATTTTATGGATAAGCAGTATGTAATATTTAAGCTTGAGAATGAGGAATATGCTATAGAGATTATGTCAGTTCAGGAAATTACAACATATAGTGAACCAACTGCCATACCAGATGCGCCTGGATATATTCATGGTGTTATGAATTTAAGAGGAAACATTGTCCCTATTGTAGACTTGAAAGAACGATTGCGGGTTAAGAATACCGTACCCAATGAGAGTAAGAGAATTGTAATAGTTAACATAGATGAACATCAGCTAGGGGTTATTGTAGATGATGCATCGCAAGTCTTGACGCTTCAGCAAAATCAAATTGATGTAGCACCGCGAGTTATACAAAGTAAGAATCAAAACTTAATTTCTGGAATAGGAAAATCTGGTGAGAAGATTATTATGATTCTAGACTTTGAAGCATTACTCAATAAACAAGAAATGGAATATGTAATGTAGTATGGATAGGGCTTCTTAATTTTAGAGGCCTTATCTCGTTTCTGATTGAAGCTGGGGAGTGGATTGGATGGCAAACTTATTCAGAACATATGGGATACTTGCATTAGTATTGGTTATGATCGTAAAGGGAATTTCAATTGCTTGTTACTCATTTACGGAAATGGGTGTTTTAACAATATTTCTCATGGAGTTCATAATAACAATTACCTTGATCTATGTAGTTCTCATACACATTCAAAAGAGTTTTATCATAAAAATTAGCCATGCAGAGAATGAGAACATGAAGCTAGTTGATGAAAGCAAATCAATGATTCAAGAGCGAGCACTAGAAGAAGTGTTACCAGATATTCTTTTTCGATACAACTTTAAAGGTGACATTTTGCAAGTTATTACAAAGAATGATGAACTCCTATTGCATGATAAAGAAGGTCTTGTTGGTGGCAATTTGGTAGACCTGCTTCCTGAAAATGTATCAAAACAGGTTATGGATTCTATCAAAAGAACATTAGATTCCGGCCAGTTAAGTTCATTTGAGTATGAGTTGAAAATTAAAGACAAATTAATGTATTTTGAAACACGTATGGTTGTTTATTCTAATGATGAGGTATTGGCAATAATTAGAGATATTAGCGAGTTAGTAAGAGAAAGGCAACAGAAAGATTTTCTTATTTATCAAGACCCCCTAACAGAAATTTTTAATAGGCGTTATTATAACGAAGCCGTACAGAAATATGAAAAAAATGCTCAGGATAAGTTTGGTTTAATACTAATTGATGTGAATGGATTAAAGCTGATTAATGATACATTTGGCCATCGTCATGGAGACAACTTGCTTATTGAGCTCGCTGGTGTCCTTGAATTTTGCATTAAAGATTTCAAGGGTTTTGAAGTTGCAAGAATTGGAGGTGATGAGTTTGCTATTATTTGTCCAGCGACAAATAATTCTGATCTTCAAGTGCTAATAGAGTTAATAGTTAAACATGCCCATCTCAAGGAAATCTGCGGGATTCCCATCTCAGTTTCTATTGGGTATTCTCTTAGTCAAAATTCTGAACTAGATATTGAAGAAATGTTCTCTCAAGCTGAAGATTATCTACTTTCGAGAAAGTTATCGGACAGTCAAAGTATGAGACATAACGCTGTAGAGGCAATCTTAAGTACACTAAATGAAAAGAGTAATAGAGAAAAAGCGCATTCACTTAATGTAAGTCGGATTGCAAAAAATATTGCTATCGCTATGAACTTAAGTAGAGAACAGGTTAATGACACATATACAGCTGCTAAGCTGCATGATATCGGTAAGATAACTGTTGAGGACCAAGTTTTAAATAAGCCATCTAGTTTAACAGAAGATGAGTATGAAAGCATGAAAAGGCATGTGGAAAGTAGCTATCATATACTGAAGACGATAGATTCATATGCCCCACTAGCTGATTATGTATTTTCTCATCATGAAAGATGGGATGGTAAAGGTTACCCTCGAGGACTATATGGTGTATCAATACCTCTCCCTGCAAGAATAATATGTGTGGCAGATGCATATGAAGCTATGAGAGCTGACCGTTCATATAGAAAAGGAACGAGTCATTCAAATGCCATAACAGAATTATCGAGATGCTCAGGTACACAGTTTGATCCCAACGTTGTAGAGATATTTATCCGACACTTTAAGAGTGATTGGTATCATGATAACGCGATTTAATATTGGAGGAATGTATAGTTGTTGAAAAACCGCACTTACACCCGTTACGTTGAACCTTACCATAAATAACTGCGGTTTTTATACGGTGTGGAGTTAGTTTCAGTACCGAATCCAGTTGATTTTTCAACTGGGAATAGTATTTATCAAGTTTTGGTCGAGTTATATACGTTCTTTTTCAACGAGTCTTCTATAGTGTTCACCCAAAGCAGTTAACCGGCATGATTTACTTTCCATTGCTGCATTCCACATATGTTTAACATCTACTGGAACAAGAAGATTCAACCGATTATACTTTTGAAGAATAGAAAATACTTCTGTATGTTCCTCAA
>LQAE01000272.1_pt1 | contig 13282 bp, 13 predicted proteins | sample 1535771 | NCBI WGS metagenome assembly LQAE01 (sample SAMN04331582, study PRJNA305678) | bioreactor metagenome | isolation source: bioreactor_1 inoculated with Wadden Sea sediment 1st replicate of a... | place: Germany:Bremen
TCTTCTTTATTCCTCCATTGGAATGTTTTTAAGGATTTTAATTTTTTTTACCACCTGAAATGCGCAAATGCCTTGTTGGCTTCTGCCATCTTGTGAGTGTCTTCTTTCTTTTTAATGGCGCCGCCCCGCTGATTGTAGGCATCCATGAGTTCGGCGGCCAGCTTTTTTTCAAACCCTTTTTCGGAGCGTCCCCGGCTGTAATTGATCAACCACCTGAAAGCAAGTGCGGTCTGCCGGGCCGGATTGATATCCGTGGGGACCTGATAGGTGGACCCACCGATTCTTCGGGATTTGACTTCCACAGCCGGACGAATATTGTCAACCGCTTTTTTGAAGACATCCAAAGCCGGCTCTCCCACTTTTTCCTCAGCGATCAACAAGGCACTGGTCACAACTTTCCGGGCCGCATTTTTTTTGCCGTTTTTCATCACGCAGTTCACGAATTTCGCTGCAAGCTTTTGTTCCTGCGTGGCATTTTTCATCAGATTTTCATTTATGATATGTTTTTGTGCCATGTATCATGTCCATTTATTATCTTGATTGATTTACTTGGGTCTCTTGGCACCGTACTTTGAACGGCCCTGACGTCTGTCATCCACACCCAGGGTATCCAGTGCACCTCTGACGATATGATAACGGACGCCCGGAAGGTCCTTGACCCTGCCCCCTCTCACCAGAACCACTGAGTGCTCCTGAAGATTGTGGCCCATGCCCGGTATATATGCCGCAACTTCCATGCCGGTCGTCAATCTGACTCTTGCCACTTTTCTCAGTGCGGAGTTCGGCTTTTTAGGCGTTGATGTATACACCCTGGTACAAACGCCCCGCTTCTGAGGCCCACCTTTCAAAGCAGGCGTACTTACCTTTTTCTCAGCTTTTTTTCTGCTCTTTCTCACCAACTGATTAATGGTCGGCATAATTTTCAACGCTCCTTATACATTCTATACATCGCCTTATACGACAAAATATTTAATTCTACTTTCTAAAAATTAAAATGTCAAGAAATTTTTGTTTTTGCCTCAGACAAGCTCGGTACCACCCAATTCCACCTCGACGTTTCGATATCCCGGAAAACCGGTACCGGCAGGGATCAAGCGGCCCATGATTACATTTTCCTTCAACCCCTTGAGCCCATCGTATTTTGCCTCAATGGCGGCCAGGGTCAACACTTTGGTGGTTTCCTGAAACGACGCCGCAGACAGAAAGCTGTCGGTTGACAACGAGGCCTTGGTGATCCCCAGAATCAGGGGCTCCCCTTTGGCCGGTTCGCCGCCCTTCATGGCCACTTCCCGGTTGGTCTCTTCGAACATGACCCGGTCCACCTGCTCATCCGGAATAAAATTGGTATCTCCGGTGGATACCACCTTAACCCGCCGCATCATCTGCCGAATTACTACCTCAATGTGCTTGTCATTGATCCGGACCCCCTGGAGTCGATACACTTCCTGCACCTCATCCACCAGGTATTTGGCCAGGGCCACTTCCCCCTTGATGTTCATGATATCCTGGGGATTGGCACTACCGGCGATCAGCGGATCCCCGGCTTTGACAAAATCACCGTCATATACGGTGACATGCTGACCCTTGGGAATGGCGTATTCCTTTTTCTCTCCCACATCTGACGGGGTCACGGTGACCTTCTGTCGGCCCTTGGTCCCTTTGGACACGCTGATCGTCCCGTCGATTTCGGTCAGGATGGTGGGATCTTTGGGTTTTCGCACCTCAAACAGTTCCGCCACCCGGGGCAGACCGCCGGTTATATCCTTGGTCTTGGTGGTGGCCCGGGGCAGCTTGGCAATGACATCCCCTGCCAGGACATGGTCATCTTCTTCCACGGTAAGGATAGCATTGACCGGAAGGAAATACCGGGCAGCCACATTGGAAGAAGGCAGTTTCACCGCCTTTCCACTGTTGTCCCGCAGGGTGATGCGGGGGCGGGTTTCACTGTCTTTTCCTTCAGTGATGGTCCGGCTGACCTTGCCGGTCACCGGGTCGATCTGCTCCTGGACGGTATTGCCGATCTGGATATCGGCAAACCGGACCCGGCCTGACACTTCGGTGATAATCGGGGTAGTGAACGGATCCCAGCTGGCAATGATATCACCGGGTTCTATGGGCTGCCCATCCTTGACGTGAAGGGTGGCCCCGTAAATCACGGTTTCCTTGGCCCGTTCCCGCCCGTCTTCCCCCACAATGGTGACCCCGCCGCCTTTCCGATTCATGACAATGACATCGTTACCGGCCGTGGTCACGGTCTGAAGGGTTTCATTGTATTTGAGAATCCCGCCGACCCGGGCTTTGACTTCCGCCACCTCCACTTTTCTGGAAGCTGTGCCTCCGATATGAAAGGTCCGCATGGTCAGCTGAGTGCCGGGTTCTCCGATTGACTGGGCCGCCACGATACCGATGGCTTGACCGATCTCCACGGTATCCCCATGGGCCAGATCCCGGCCATAACACTTGGAACAGACTCCATACTTGGAATTACAGGTCAGCACCGAACGGATTTTCACTTTTTGAACCCCGGCTTCCTCGATTTTCGTCACATGGGCTTCAGTCAGTTCCGTATCAACGCCCACAATGTATTCATCGGAATAAGGGTCTCTGACATCTTCCTGAACCACCCGTCCCAGGATACGTTCACCTAAGGTCTGGATGACCTCGCCGCCTTCATACAGCGCTTCCACTTCGATCCCGTTGATCGTGCCGCAATCGTTTTCAACGATGGTGCAATCCTGACCCACATCTGCCAGGCGCCGGGTCAGATAACCGGAGTTGGCTGTTTTCAGGGCTGTATCCGCCAATCCTTTCCGGGCCCCATGGGTGGAGATAAAGTACTGCAACACAGTCAGTCCCTCGCGAAAACAGGCCGTGATCGGGTTCTCGATGATCTCGCCGGAGGGTTTGGCCATCAGGCCGCGCATCCCGGCCAGCTGCCGCATCTGATCCTTGGACCCTCTGGCACCGGAATCCGCCATGACATACACGGCATTCAATCCTTCCAGGGCCTCGATGTTCTTGGCACCTGTCGGATTTTTCATCACCTCCATCATGGCATTGGCAATATCGTCCGTGGCCTGGGCCCAGATATCCACCACTTTGTTATATTTTTCTCCCTGGGTGATCAATCCCTCGGCATACTGATTTTTAATTTCCAGAACATTTTTTTCCGCAGTGCCGACAATTTCCCATTTCTGGTCCGGAATGATCATGTCATCCACACAGATGGAAAGACCGCCCAGGGTGGAATATTTATACCCAATATCCTTGAGCCGGTCGGACAGCACCACTGTTTCCTTCAACCCGATGTTCCGGTAGGCATAATCGATGAGATTGACAATGGACCCCTTGTCCATCAGTTTGTTCACCAGTTTGAACGGCAGCGTGGTTTTCCGTTCGTCCACCTTAAAAATGGTAAACCGGTCTCCAACAATCCGAACATCTGTGAACTGGTCCTGTTTCAAACCGAACAGTTGCTCCACCACCACATCCGATACCTGGAACAGATTCTTGAATTCCTTACGGGTCAGCAGCCCGGTCTTACCCGTGGTTTTTTGATCTGTTCGTCGAAAATTTATTTAATACCTCATCAAAAAATTTTCCGGCTTTCAGTTCCGCCAGCGCCTGCTCGCAGGTCTCCTGGCTTTCGGTTCGGATCCGGCTCAAAGACAGCAGTGTGTCACCGGGAATGGTCTCCCACAGAAGAATCCGTCCCGTAGTGGTCTCATATATCTCTCCATCGATCCGGACCTTTATCTTGGCATGAAGGGCCAGCGCACCCGCATCAAAGGCGTACCGGACTTCATCGATGGAAGAAAAGACACTGCCCTCACCTTTCTGGTTCGCCACGGCACGGGTCATGTAGTAAATACCCAGCACAATATCCTGGGTGGGCACAATAATGGGCTGGCCATTGGCAGGTGACAGAATGTTGTTGGTGGAAAGCATCATGACCCGGGCCTCCAGAAGCGCTTCCAGGGACAGCGGCACATGCACCGCCATCTGGTCCCCGTCGAAATCCGCATTGAATGCCGGGCAGACCAGAGGATGAAGTTGAATGGCCTTGCCTTCTATAAGGACCGGTTCAAAGGCCTGAAATCCGAGACGGTGCAGGGTGGGGGCCCGGTTGAGCATCACCGGATACTCCTTGACCACCGACTCCAAAGCGTCCCAGACTTCATTCTCTTCCTTTTCCACCATCTTCTTGGCACTTTTCACCGTGGAAACCAAACCTTTTTGTTCCAGGTAATTATAGATAAACGGTTTGAAAAGTTCCAAGGCCATCTTTTTAGGGATCCCGCACTGATGAAGCCGAAGTTCCGATCCCACGGTGATCACGGTACGGCCGGAATAATCCACCCGTTTTCCCAGAAGATTCTGACGGAACCGGCCCTGTTTTCCCTTCAACGTGTCGCTCAACGATTTGAGGGGCCTCTTGTTGGTTCCCGTGACCACCCTGCCGTGCCGCCCATTGTCAAACAGGACATCCACCGATTCCTGGAGCATCCGTTTTTCATTTCTGACAATGATATCCGGAGCATTCAGATCCACCAGCCGTTTGAGCCGGTTGTTCCGGTTCAATACCCGGCGGTATAGGTCGTTGAGATCGGAGGTGGCAAACCGCCCCCCTTCCAGCGGCACCAACGGCCGCAGATCCGGCGGCAGAATGGGGCAGGCCGTCATGATCATGCGGGACGGTTCAATACCGGAGGTCAGAAACGCGGAAATCACCTTGAGCCGTTTGGCCATTTTCTGTTGTTTGGCCACGGATTTGGTCAGGCTGATCTCCTCTTTAAGGGTATCATGGATGCCTTGAAGATCCAGTTCATCCAGCAGTTTCAAAATTGCCTCAGCCCCGATTCCCGCCACAAACCCTTCTTCACCGAAGGTGTCAATGGCCTCATAATACTGATCATCCGACAGCAGCTGATATTTTTTCAACCCGGAATCTTTGGGGTCCATCACAATATAGGAATCGAAATACAGTACCTTTTCCAGGCTCTTCAGGGTCAAATCCAGGGCGTTGCCGATCTTGGAGGGCAGACTTTTCAGAAACCAGATATGGGACACCGGGGATGCCAGTTCGATATGGGCCATGCGTTCCCGGCGCACTTTGGACTGAATCACCTCGACTCCGCACTTTTCACACACCACCCCCCGGTGTTTCATCCGCTTGTACTTACCGCAGTTACACTCGTAATCTTTGGTAGGGCCGAACACCTTGGCACAGAACAGTCCATCCCGCTCCGGCTTGAATGTCCGGTAATTGATGGTTTCCGGTTTTTGATCTCACCGTGGGACCACTCTCTGATCTGGTCGGAAGACGCAAGACTGATCTGAACCCCCTGATACACCTTGGGATCTTTTGGTTTTGCGAAGAAATCGTATATATTGTCCAAAGCGTTCTCCTTATTTGCTGCCTTCTATAAGATTCATGTCCAAACCCAGACTGTTGAGTTCCTTGATCAATACGCGGAAAGATTCCGGCATGCCCGGCTCCAGGACACTCTGGCCCTTGACAATTTTCTCGTACATTCGGGTTCTGCCCACCATATCATCGGATTTAACTGTAAGGAATTCCTGAAGTGCATGGGCTGCCCCGTAGGCTTCCATAGCCCAGACTTCCATCTCACCCAATCGCTGCCCTCCGAACTGGGCCTTACCGCCCAGGGGCTGCTGGGTGACCAGAGAATAGGGACCGATGGACCGTGCATGAAGTTTGTCATCCACCAGATGGTGCAGTTTAAGCATATACATGGTACCGACGGTGACCGGTGTATGAAAAGGCTCACCGGTTCTGCCGTCATAAAGGACTGATTGACCGGATCTTTGATACCCGGACATCTCGAGCAGGTCCTTGATTTCTTCTTCTGTGGCCCCGTCAAATACCGGCGTGGCCGTATGAACCCCATTCCGATAAAGGGAGGAAAACTCCAGCAGTTCCCGTTCATCCATGACGTCGATCCGATTGGCCAGGGCATCTTCAATGTCATCTGCCTTTTGCTTGTCTGTCAGGGAAAACACACTTCTGAGCTTGTCACGAAGTGCATCCAGCCGCTTTTCCTCAATCATTTCATTGATCTGCTGGCCCAAACCGAAAGCGGCCTGACCCAGATGAATTTCAAGGATCTGTCCCACGTTCATGCGGGACGGGACGCCCAGCGGGTTCAGCACCATGTCCACAGGTCGTCCGTCCGCAAAATAGGGCAGATCTTCCACCCTCAGAATCCTGGAAACCACACCTTTGTTCCCATGGCGGCCGGCCATTTTATCTCCCACAGACAATACCCGTTCCATGGCCACGCTGATTTTGATCAGTTTCAACACCCCCGGAGGCAGATCATCTCCTTTTTCAAAACGGGAAACCTGTCGATTGAAATGTTCTTTGGCCTTTTTGATCTGTTCCTGGGCCTGTTCCAGAACCTGCTGGGCCTGTTCCGTGGCCACAGCATCTTCCACAGACAGGTTCACCAGAGAAGATACCGGAATATTGCCCAGGATACCGGAAACAATGACATCGCCCTTCTTGATCCGGATTTTTCCGTTTTTCTCCAGATCCGAAAGCACCTTCTGCCCGGACAAAATCGTTTCGACCTTTTCTCTAGCCACCTGGGAAATAATGCCGATCTCATCATCCCGGTCCTTTTCCAGACGTTCGATCTCTTCATCCTCGATAAGTCGGGTCCGGTCATCTTTGGGCAGCCCTCGTCTCGAAAACACCTTGGCATCGATCACTTTTCCACTGACACCCGGCGGTACCGTCAAAGAGGTATCCTTGACATCTCCGGCCTTTTCCCCAAAAATTGCCCGCAACAGTTTTTCTTCCGGAGACAGCTGCGTTTCGCCCTTAGGGGTAATTTTTCCCACCAGGATATCTCCCGGATTCACCTCCGCCCCTAAGCGGATAATCCCGCTCTCATCCAGATTTTTCAGAGCATCCTCGCCCACATTGGGAATATCCCGGGTGATCTCTTCTTTCCCCAGTTTGGTGTCCCGGGCCAGGACCTCGAATTCCTCAACGTGCACGGAAGTATACACCCCCTCTTTTACCAGACGTTCACTCACCAGGATAGAATCCTCATAATTGTACCCATCCCAAGGCATGAACGCCACGGTAACATTTTTTCCCAGCGCCAGTTCACCCATTTCCGTGGAAGGTCCGTCTGCGATTACCTGACCTTTTTTGACCCGGCTCCCTTTTGCCACAATGGGGCGGTGGTTGAAACAGGTGTTCTGATTGGACCGGACGAATTTGGTGCAGTTGTAGATGGAAACCGCCTTGTCAAACCCTTTGATATCATCATCGTCATTTCTTACCACAATCCGCTTGGCATCCACATCCACGACGGTCCCGTCATAGTCCGCCACAATAGTCACTCCCGAATCCCTGGCCACCACACTCTCCATGCCTGTGCCCACCAGAGGTGCCTCACTGCGGATCAATGGGACTGCCTGACGCTGCATGTTGGATCCCATCAGCGCACGGTTGGCATCGTCGTTCTCCAGAAACGGAATCAATGCCGCAGACACGGATACCAGCTGATTGGGAGACACGTCCATGTATTTGAGCACATCCGGAGGTACCAGTTCAAATTCACCCGCCACCCGGGCGGATACCCGGGGATTCACAAACCGGCCCTCCGGGTCAAGCAAGGCATTGGCCTGGGCAATGGGATGATCTTTTTCCTCAAACGCACTCAGATGCCGGATAGTTTTGCTGGCAATAGAATCTTTCACCAGACGGAAAGGAGTTTCAATGAATCCGAAATCATTGACCCGTGCATAGGTACAAAGGGATACGATCAACCCGATATTGGGTCCTTCCGGTGTTTCAATGGGACAGATCCGTCCATAATGGGACGGATGCACATCCCGGACTTCAAACCCGGCCCGTTCCCGGGTCAGACCGCCCGGGCCCAGGCGGATAGACGGCGTTTATGGGTGGTTTCGGACAACGGGTTGGTCTGATCCATGAACTGGGACAGCTGCGAGGTACCAAAAAACTCCCGAACAACGGCAGACACCGGCTTGGGGTTCACCAGGTCGTGGGGCATCATGGCATCGACTTCCTGCATGCTCATTTTTTCCTTGATGGCCCGTTCCATCCGGATAAGCCCGATCCGGTAATGGTTTTCCAGCAGCTCTCCCACAGCCCGGACCCGCCGGTTACCCAGGTGATCGATATCATCCACCTGGCCCTGGGTATCTTTGAGTTCGATCAGTGTCGCCGCCGTCAGCAATACATCTTCTTTCCGAAGTGTTTTCACGTCCAGCATGGTGTCCACACCCAGACGCAGGTTCATTTTCAACCGGCCCACTTTGGACAAATCATAGTATGCCTGACGGAAAAACAGATGATCGATAAAATCCTGGGCCACTTCAATAGTCGCCGGATTGCCCGGGCGCAGCCGGCGATAGATGTCCATCAACGCCACTTCCCTGGAATGGACCTTGTCACTGACCAAGGTTTTTCTCATGGCATCGGAACTCCGGGAATCCACATGCAGAATATGGAAATCGGATATCCCGTTCTTTTCCAGAATCTCGAAAGTATCTTCTCCGATCATCTCTCCGGCCTTGAAAAGGACTTCGTCGCTGTCAAGGTCATGGATGTCCCTGGCAAACGCCTTATCCATCAGATCTTCCAGCGATATGGGGATAAAGGTCAATCCTTCGTCCGCCAGTTGTTTCAAGGCCCGTTTTGTAAAGATTCTTCCCTGTTTTACAACCACTTCTCCGTTTTCAGGAGAAACAACGTCAAAACTGGCCCGCTGCCGTACCAAGTTGTCAGGAACAAACTCCTTAAAAAACGAGCCTTCTTTTTTTACAATGCGTTCCTTACGGTAAAAGAAATCCAGAATATCCTCACTGGTATATCCAAACGCCTTGAACAGAATGGATACGGGGAATTTTCTGCGCCGGTCAATACGGATATTGATGATGTCTTTGGCGTCGATTTCCATGTCAATCCAGGACCCTCTCACGGGAATGATCCTGGCGTTGTAGATAATTTTACCGGTGGAGTAATTCTTGCCTTTGTCGTGATCGAAAAACACACCGGAGGAACGGTGGAGCTGACTGACCACAGCCCGTTCGGTGCCATTGATGATAAATGTCCCCTGGCGTGTCATCAAAGGAATGGTACCGAAATAGATTTCCTGTTCCTTGATGTCACGGATGGTGGCATTCCCCGTATCTTTATCATGGTCGTACACCACCAATCGCACACGAATGTTCACCGGGATATCATAGGTCATGCCTCGGCTGATACACTCCTTCATGGAGTGCTTGGCTTCTCCAAAGGAATAGGACACATATTCCAGCGATGCCGTATCCGTGAAATCCTTGATCGGGAAAACCGATTTGAACACAGCATGAAGCCCTTTTTCGTCCCGTTCCGCTGGCGGAGTCTCACGTTGTAAAAAGCTTTCAAAAGAATTTCGCTGCATTCCGATCAGGTCAGGAATATCGATGATTTTCCGCTTGCTGCCAAACTCTTTTCGTATACGCTTGTTGGTCAAAAGGCTGTCGGTCATGTTTTCTCCCAAAAGTGAGTTTTTCCAACCGTAAAAGCGGAGACACGACCCCATTGTCATGTCCCCGCACAGGAATGATGCTGAAAAGCGCTTATTTTTGTGCGCTTTAGAAAAAAATTATTTTACAGAAACCTGAGCTCCGGCTCCTTCAAGCTGCTCTTTGATCTTAGCCGCTTCATCCTTGGAAATCCCTTCCTTAACGGGTTTGGGCGCCTCTTCAACCAACGCTTTGGCTTCTTTGAGCCCCAGGCCGGTAATGGCCCGGACTTCTTTAATCACGTTGATTTTTTTATCTCCCACCGCCTCAAGAATCACATCAAATTCCGTTTTTTCCTCTTCGGCTGCCGCTGCATCACCACCTGCAGGCATCGCACCGCCGGCAAATGCAACCGGGGCGGCCGCACTGACGCCAAACTTTTCTTCCAACTCCTTGATCAGTTCCGACAGTTCAAGAACCGTCATATTGGCAATAAATTCAATAACATCATCTTTTGTGATATCCGCCATTTTTATCTCCTAAAACAATTGTAAAATTCGTTGTTATCTTTAATAATTTGGAACTCATGAAATTAATGGGTGAAGCTATGCGGCTTCCTTCTGTTCTTTGATGCCGTTCAACACATTAACAAATCCCCTGGGAACACCGGCCAGAACATTGACAAACGATGTGGGAACCGCGTTAAGAGTATAGACCAGTTTGGCGAGCAATTCTTCTTTGGACGGCATTTTGGCCAAGGCCTTGATTTCATCACTATCAAGCAGTCTTCCGCCAAACGCAGCCGACTTGATTTCCAGTTTTTCATTGTCTTTGGCAAAATCAACCAGAATTTTAGATGGGGCGACCGGATCAGTCGAAGACATGACAATGGCGCTGGGGCCCTTGTAGAAGTCCGCCATCAATTCGGCACCAGTATTTTGAGAAGCTAGATTAAGCAAAGTATTTTTGACGACTTCCATACTGGCTCCGGCTTGCCTAAGTTCGTAACGCAGCCGGGTAATGGACTGAACATCAAGACCTTTGTAATCGATGAGAATAATGATCTGCGCTTCTGCCAACTGAGTAGCCAAGCGTTCAATCAGATCTTTTTTCTGGGTAAGATTCAACATTTTATTACACCTCCTTTCTTTTCAAATTCGAAGGTGCCAACTAAACCAAAACGAAACCGTTTCGTTTCTGTCTCGGCAGGCCGGCAATCCGATTATGCACGCTTGTGCACCTACTGTCTTTGACAGCTGATTCTTTTTGTTAACCCGGTTTACCAGATCAACTTATTTAATCAACAGGGGGTCGACTTTGATTCCAGGCCCCATGGTTGATGAAACACTGATGGTTTTCAGATAGGATCCCTTACTGCCGGCAGGTTTTAATGCCACGATCTTTTCCAGAAATGCTTTGACGTTTTCCGTCAATTTCTCCGGTCCAAAAGAGACTTTGCCGATGGGTGCATGCACCACACCTGCCTTTCCACCCGAAAATCGATTTTTCCGGCTTTCAGTTCGTTAATCGCTTTTTCCACCTCAAAAGTAACGGTTCCGGTTTTAGCATTGGGCATTAGTCCGCGGGGACCCAAAACCCGCCCCAGTTTACCGACAGTCCCCATCATGTCCGGCGTGGCTATGGCCTTGTCAAATCCGAACCACCCATCCTTGATCTTTTCCACTATTTCGTCGGTGGCAATGAAATCCGCGCCTGCATCCAAAGCTTCCTGCTCTTTTTCCCCTTTGGCAAATACCAGAACCTTGATCTCTTTACCAAGACCGTTCGGCAGGACCACCGTCCCTCGTACCATCTGATCCGCATGCCGGGGATCCACTCCCAGCCTGACAGCCACATCCACTGTTTCATCAAATTTCACATGGCTTGAAGTCACAGCAAGGGTCATGGCTTCCAGTGGATCGTATTGCACGGTCCGGTCGATCTTCTTCAGTGCTTCTGTATGTTTTTTACTCCGCTTTGGCATTTTTCCCACTCTTATGCTATTAATAGTTAAACGACTTCAATCCCCATACTTCTTGCAGTACCTTCAATGATTTTAACCGCAGCATCGAGATCTGAGGCATTCAGGTCTTCTTTTTTTGTTTCCGCTATATTCACAACCTGATCACGGGTCACTTTTCCCACTTTGGTTCGATTCGGCTCTCCTGACCCTTTTTTGAGACCCGCTGCAGCCAGCAGCATCCTGGAAGCAGGCGGCGTTTTGGTGATAAAACTGAAAGACCGATCTTTATAGACCGTTATCACCACCGGAATAATGGATCCAGCGTCGTTTGCCGTCTTGGCGTTGAACGCTTTGCAAAAATCCATGATGTTCACTCCATGCTGACCCAGGGCCGGCCCGATGGGAGGGGATGGGTTGGCCTTTCCTGCTTCCACCTGAAGCTTAATTTGCGTCATTATTTTCTTTGCCATGTTTTCACTACTCCTGAAATCACTATTTAACCGTCAACTAAATCTTGGTAACCTGGATAAACTTCAGTTCCACAGGGGTCGGGCGACCAAAAATACTCACCAGCACTTTCACCTTTTCCTTGTCCGGAGACACATCTTCCACCGTTCCATTAAAATTGGAAAACGGCCCGTCTATCACTTTCACATCATCGCCCGGTTCAAAATAGAATTTGGGCTGGGGTTTATTTTTCCCCATCTGCATCTTATCGATAATGCTCCGGGCTTCATTGTCACTGATCGGCGCCGGTTTGTTTTTTCCACCCAGAAAGCCGGTCACTTTAGGCGTTGAGGTAATAATATGCCATGTCTCGTTGTCCAGATGCATTCTGACCAGAATATACCCCGGATAAAATTTTCGGGAGGATTCTTTTCTCTTTCCATTGACCAGTTCCACCACATTTTCAGTGGGAATCAGGATTCTCCGAATTTTTCCGGGTATCTGGATGTTTCGATTTTCTCCTCAAGGGCTTTTTTCACTTTTTGTTCATGGCCCGAATACACGTGGACCACATACCATTTCAGAGACATGTCACCTTCCTTACTTTATGTTAGAACGACTTGGACAAGCTTGGAAAGGCTGTAATCAAAAATACCGAGAAAAATGCCTAGTATAAAAACAAAAATGATCACAACGATCGTGGTCCCGGTCGTTTGTTTACGGGTAGGCCATGTCACCTTTTTCAATTCAACCTTGACTTCTCTCAAGAATTCGGATGCAGTGGAAATGAAGTTTTGCTTATCGTCTACCGCTGTAACTTCCGATTTCAATTTTGGAGGACTTGGCACAGATGTCTGCCGGGCGGGTGAAACGTTTTCATTGGCAGTCACAGATTTATTCGCCTCTTTTTTTTCTTTTTGTCTTCGGCTGTTTTTTTCTTTTGTAATCGTGACATATCACTCCTGAGGATCTATCAATGCCTGAATGAAAATTTTCACATTAAAATGGCAGGCCAGGAGGGAGTCGAACCCCCAACACCCGGATTTGGAGTCCGGTGCTCTGCCAATTGGAGCTACTGGCCTGCAATAAATCATGGCTATTTTATTTTTGTCTCTTTATGCAACAAATGCTTGTTACAGAAGCGACAGTACTTGTTCATTTCAATCTTGTCCGGCGTTTTCCGCTTGTTTTTTGTAGTCGTATAATTTCTACGTTTGCACTCAGTGCATGCCAAAGCAATCTTGATTCTGTCCACAATATTTGCACCTTATCAATATTATTCAAAAATTTCAGCAATAACGCCGGCACCCACGGTCCGTCCGCCTTCCCGCACGGCAAACCGCAGTTCTTTTTCCATGG
>LQAE01000274.1_pt1 | contig 13222 bp, 15 predicted proteins | sample 1535771 | NCBI WGS metagenome assembly LQAE01 (sample SAMN04331582, study PRJNA305678) | bioreactor metagenome | isolation source: bioreactor_1 inoculated with Wadden Sea sediment 1st replicate of a... | place: Germany:Bremen
CAAATTGATCTGTCGTGGCGTGATCCAAAAAAAGAAAGGGCAATCATTTTATAGGGTTACGCCATTGGGCTGGAAATGGTTATGGGCCTCAATTTGCTCCAAGCACTATTTTAAAAACCCTGTAATTTCAGCTACTTTCAAAACTATGCCAACAAAATCCTCTACGCAACCATACATTCTGGAACAGGGTGTAAGCCTCATCAATCAGGGGTTAAGCCAGATCACACAAGGATTGGCGGTGAATATGTGACATCAAAAAAACGTAAATTTTTCTCACGTTTTTGAAAAACAAAGCATACCGCGCAAATTTTTCCGGTTTTCCCAGTACGCGGAGGCCCTCGAAATTAATTCCCTTGACCAGGTTCGGGCCCTTGATATCCAGCCTGGGGATGATTCTGATATTCACGATGGGGTTTCTTCCTTTTTATGCAACCGGTTATGGGCCATGACCGCTTCAGCCAGAAGCCAGTCCATTTCTGTATCTATGTCAATGGAATCCTGCTCATTCATTTCATATTTTATTACCCGTGAAAAAGGGGTGGCTGATTTGTTTTTCAGACTGTCCACATTGATGACATACACAGCGCCATTGTATTCATACACGGCGGGACAATCCTGTCGTCTGCTGAAGTTGCCGGACTTTGATGGCCTCAAATAGCCGGCTTTATCTTCTTCAAACAAGTTGAAATATGGGTTGGCTTTTGTTTTTTTTACTGACACAACCATGTCCAGATCCTGATGGTAAAGTTCAAGGGCTTCAGTGATATGTCTTGACGTTCTGAAAGGAGAGGTCGGCTGAAGAAGCACAATGCGGTCCAGCTTAATACCGGCCTTTTCATAAAAAGCCACCACATGCAGCATCACTTCATCGCTTCCCGCCGTGTCAGTTGCCAGGTGAGAAGGCCGTTTAAAAGGGAGCTCCAATCCATATTCACGCACCTTGGCCGCTATGGCATCATCATCTGTCGAAACACAGATGTCTTGAGGAGATACAATATCAATAGCTGCATCGAGTGTATAATAGATCAGCGGCCTTCCGCCAAGGGGTTTAATGTTTTTCCCCAGAATCCCCTTGGAACCGCCCCTTGCAGGTATAAGAAAAAGATCTTTCATAAAGCAGGTTCTTTGATCAAATTGCTGGACAAATCCAGGTCATAAAACTGTTTCTTGAGAATTTCTTTCAGAGGGATTACTGTAAGTATTTCAGCAATTTTTTGGGCAGTATTGGGTCGAAAATAAGGATTTTTTATGTTTTTGAGCGATTGCCTGAAATCTGCATCAAGGGCCTTACTGATTGCTGAAACAATATCCTGGGTCTCAGTTCCGCAATCGATCACACTTTGAACCCGCACCCGGCCCTTTTGTCTGTCACCGATATTGACGGTGGGAACACTGAAGCAAGGCACTTCAATGATTCCGCTGGAGCTGTTCCCAATCACAGCGGCCGCAAGACTGACGGCCGAAAGATACCGCAAATATCCCAAAGAAGGAATCGCCATGCAACGATCAAAATGCATGTCCACATAGGCATACATCATTTGATTTATTATTTTGCCATCTGTATCTGCGTTGGCCTGGGTGAAAATACATTTATGATCCTGAAATTGATCCAGTGCTGCCAGTAACTGGCCGAATTGCTCTCCGGCGGTTTCATTTTCCAGGGTAACCGGATGAAACGTAACCAGAAAAAAAGGGCGATCCAATTTAAAATCTATGGATGTTTCCAGTTCATGTCTTGTCATTAACTGGATTTTTTTATATTTTCCACACCCAGCGCCCCCACATCAAATATCCGATCCGGGGCTTCCCCTAATTGAATGATTCTCTGCCGATATGTGTCACAGCAGGGGAAATGCAAATGCGCCATTTTTGTGATGGAGTGACGGAACGCTTCGTCCATGGCTCCCACAGTGCTTTCACCGCCATGAATATGGGCAATGGGTATTCTGCAAACAGTGGCTGCTGAAGCACAGCAGAAAGATTCAAACCGATCGCCGAGAATGACCAGGATGTCCGGCTGAATCATTTCCAGGGCCTTACCATATCGGCTGATTGCCACGCCCATGGAATCGCAAATACCGCTCGGTGAATCATCGGACAGTTCGATATCAATGCAATGATCTAGTGCATACCCATCCGCTTGTATCTCATTGACCGTCATGCCCTGGTCAGCCACCAGATGTGTACCGCTGACCAACAACTGCAAAGATAATTTCGGGCTGTTGTCGATTTCTTTGATCAGATTCCGGAGAATACCATAATCTGCACGCGTAGATGTATACACACATATTTTACGCATCGATCAACTCGTCTTCGGCGAATGTACGGTTTGATTTTTTGCCAAGCATTTCATACCACCGCATGGGGCTGATCCCGCTGCCCGGCCGCTTCACTGTCAGGTTTTCTTCTGTGAACACCTCACCGGCAGTAATCGGCCGGGCCGCGACAATACTTTTGCGGGCAACGGCCATGTTGGCTGTTTCGGAAGGGCTTGGCTTTTTTATGCCATGCCCCAGGGCGGTCTCTATGTTTCGAATACTTTGAATCATGGCAGATAATTCCGCCGGTTCCAATGAGGCCTTGTGATCCGGCCCGGGCAGGTTTCTGTCCAAAGTAAAATGTTTTTCAATCACCGTGGCCCCCATAGCCACTGCTGCAATAGGAACTTCGATTCCTATGGTATGGTCTGAATACCCGACTTGTATACCAGGAAAAGCATTCTTTATGGTTTGCATGGCATTCAGATTGACGTCCTCAAAGGGCGTCGGGTATTCAGTGTTGCAGTGCAGAACAGTAATTTTTTCAAGGCATGTGCCAGAATCGGTTAACACATTCAATGCGTCTTCTATTTCACCCAAGTCTGCCATTCCGCTGGATAAAATGACTTTTCTTCCCAGGGAACCCACCTTTTCCAAGTATGGTAGATTTGTCATTTCACCTGACGGAATTTTCCAAAACGGCATGTGCAGATTTGATAAAAATTCTATGCTTTTAAAATCAAATGGGGTTGATATAAAATCAATTTGTTGTTCTGAACATATTTTGCTCAATTCCTCGAATTGATTGAATGACAATTCAAGTTTTTTAACCATATCAAACTGATTTTCAAAGGGATTCTCAATATTTCTTTTCTGATAGGATGCGAGTGTAGCTTTTTTTGAAATACACGCTTCGGTTAAAAAGGTTTGAAATTTTATGGCATCCACTTTTGCGTGTTTTGCAGCATTGATCAGTTTTAAGGCTTGATCAAAGCTGCCGTTATGATTCACCCCTGCTTCAGCAATAATATATACGTGATCTTTCATTTTGAATTCTTACTACCCTTGTCGATAACAGTTTTTCCAGGAACGCCCATTACAACCGTCTTTTCAAAAACGCTCTTTGTCACCACCGCACCCCCCCCGACAACCGAAAACTGTCCGATCCGAATTTTATTTCCAACAGACTTTCCCTGCAACACCGCTGCGTTGGTTCCGATATATGCCCCTTGTTCGATTAACACATTCCCGGAAATATTGGCACCAGGAGCTATGTTCACAAAATCCTGTATGATACAGTCATGCCCCACCGTGCAATTCAGGTTGAAAATTCCAAAATCGCCCCATTCAATGTTGTTGGTAAATCGGACTCCTGCAGTGATGATGTTTCCTTTTTTCATTTTGAGTCTTTCAAGTTGACCGTGTCCCATACTGGCGGCTGGATGAACAATATTGGGAAAAGGCAGATCCGGATATCTGTTGTAAATTTTCTGCCTGGTTGGGTTGTCCCCGGCCCCGATGACAAACACAAACCGCTGCTCTTTTAATTGGAAGATTTCTGTTTCATTTACCACCGGTTTTCCAAAATATCGGGTGGTCTCGGGGTCCAGATCAATATACACCAGTTCATCGGCAAAGGGATTCAAGATATCGGCCACTTCTCTTGAAAAGCCGGATGCGCCGAACACACCTGCCTTTACCGGCCCTTGAACGTCTGGAAAGAAGACAGATTCCCCATGACTCGCCCCCCCCCCCGACCACACAGCGCTTACCGATCTCAATACATTCCCGGGCCATGGCGGTGCTGCCGAAAAACGTTCCTTCGCCAACCGTGCATCCGCCATTGATAACGGCATTGGTGGCAATGTGGCAATGATCCCGGATCTTCGCGTCATGTTCGATCAGTGCCTTGGTGTTGACAATGCAGTTTTTGCCGATGGCGGCACCGGCATTCACCAGGGCTTTGTGCATGACAATGGTGCCTTCTTCAACGGTGGCATGCTTTGACACATAAGCCAGCGGCGAAATAATGACCGGAAACGTGCCTCCAAGGGATTTGATTTTTTCAAAAAGGGCGATCCGCGTGTCCGGGGATTTGATTTGTCCCAGGGTAATCAGAAAATGTTTGTATTCTGCTGCCAGGTGCGGCAGATCATCATCGGTTCCGATCACAGGGTAACCCAGAATTTTCCGGTGCTGTTTTTCAGGCAGATCAATGATGCCGGCAATGGTAAACCGGTCTTCCTGCTCAATGACATCGATGCAGGATATGCAATGACCGCCGCCGCCCACAAGGATGATGTCCGGTTTCATGATCTCACACTGCTGGGAAGATTGACAATCCGGTCCTGGAGCCATCGGGCGTTTTCGAGAGGGCCGCTGACACATGCGGCATACATGGCCAGATCCGGCATCAGTTTCCAGGCCGGCCGGGTCATGACACCGGCGGTGTTGGTAGCGTCAAGCAATGCATCCCGGGCGGCCCGGTCTGCCAGGGCAATGGTGCACAGCCAGTAGTTGCTTTGGGTGCCATGGGGTTCGGCCATGAACTGTCCCCAGTTCCGGGAGGCAAGGAATGCCTGATAGGCCCGGGCAATCTCATGCTTTTGTTTGAGGATGTCCGGGAGCCTTTCCAGCTGGGCGCAAGCCAGGGCCGCGTTCAGGTTCGGGAGCCGGTAATTGTATCCGATCTCATCATGGTCAAATTCCCAGGGGTGGGGCACTTTAGCCGTGGTGGTAAGGTGTTTGGCCCGGTCCGCCAGAGTGTCATCCTGGGTCAGAATGGCCCCGCCGCCACCGCAGGTGATGGTTTTGTTGCCGTTAAAGCTCAAAATCCCCAGATCACCGAACAGGCCGCAATGGGTTTGTTTGGACCAAGAGCCAATGGCTTCGGCTGCATCTTCCACCACAGGGATGGACCAGGCTTTGGCAATGGCAACAATTCTTTCGATCCGGCAGGGGTGGCCAAAGGTGTGCATGGGGACGATGGCGGCGATGCGGCGGCCGGTGGTTTTGTTGAAAACAGATTGAGGTTGAGAGTTCTTAGCCTTAGCCTTAAACACTGCATTTTCCTTGAGCCAAATTTCCAGCGCATCCGGGCTGAGGCCCATGGAGTCTTTGTCCACATCCACAAATACCGGGGCTGCGCCCAGGTGCGCAATGGCGTTTGCCGTGGCAGCGAAGGTCAGGGGCTGGGTGATGACTTCATCGGTGCTTTCCACCCCCACCAGCCTGAGTGCCACCTGGAGGGCGCAGGTGCCGTTGACCGTAGCCACTGCCCGGGCAGCGCCGGTAAAGGCGGCCAGGTCCTGTTCAAACCGGTTGACATATTCGCCCACGCTGGACACAAACGTGGAGTCAATGGCATCCATGACATAGTCTTTGTCCTTCTGTGAGAAGGTCGGGGCATGCAGGGGGATGAACTGGTCTGTGCCGTAGAGTTCTCTGATAAAATTTATCAGGTCGTTATACATTGTAGATGTCTATTTTATACCGGGCAAGGTTCTCGGGCCGGGTGAACCAGGCTATGCATTGCTGCAGGCCCTGTTCCAGGGAATACTGCGGTGTGAATCCGGTCAGATCATGGATTTTGGTATTGTCGCAGCACAGGCGGAACACTTCGGAGTTTTCCGGGCGGATCCGGGCGTCGTCGGTGATGAAGGTCACATCCGAGTGCATCAGCTGCTTGATAAGGTTCAGGGTGTCGCCCACGGAAATCTCAACCCCTGAGCCGATATTGACCACCTCGCCTATGGTTTTGTCCGATTGGGCCAGGTCAATGAATCCCTGGCAGGTGTCCAGGACATAGTTGAAATCCCGGGTGGGTGACACATCCCCCAGCTGGATCTGTTTTTGCCGGCAGCGATCTGGGTGATGATGGTGGGGATCACGGCCCTGGCGCTCTGGCGGGGGCCATAGGTGTTGAAGGGCCGGGCGATTGTCACGGGCAGGCCGAATGCCAGATGAAAGCTCAGCGCCATCTGATCGGCCCCAATCTTGCTGGCGGAATACGGCGACTGGGGCTGCAGCGGATGGGCTTCATCAATGGGCACGTATTGGGCCGTGCCGTACACTTCCGAAGTGGAGGTGTGGATCACGCGGCCGCACCTGTTTTCCCGGGCCGCCTGGCAGATATTGAGGGTGCCTTTGATGTTGGTGTCCACATACGAGTCCGGCGCCATATAGGAATAAGGGATGGCAATCAGGGCCGCCAGGTGAAAGATGACATCGATATCTTTGGTGATCTCTTTGCAGAAATGCGGATCCCGGACATCGCCGCATACCACCTCCAGGTTGTCCCGGTCCTTGATGACCTCCAGCCACCCCCAGTCGTTAAAGGAGTTGTACAGGCTCAGAGCCCGGACACGGCAGCCCATGTCCAAAAGGGTTTCGGTGAGGTGCGAGCCGATGAAGCCGTCTGCGCCGGTAACCAAAATTCGTTTGTCAGTCAGTTTCATTTCGGGGGTCAGGCCTGCGTTATTGTAGTTATTGGGGGGTTGGGTGTTGGGTGCTGGGTTTGGGGTAAAATCTATAATAAATCTTCAAGAATTCGGTTTAATGTTCTGATTTGTTCAGCTGTGGGGTTAAGCTGGTTCGCCTTGGCGTATATGTGTAGAAGCCAGATATTCCTGGTTTCTGTTACAACATAATACAAAACCCTGAATCCGCCGCTTTTCCCTTTCTTTTGATCAATCGAACCGACACGGACTTTATACACATCACCGATAAAACCTTGCAATTTATCCCCTTCAAAAATTCCCTGCTCAAGTTTTTTTATAAGAGGTTCTAAATCTGTTTTAATTTGAGGATACTTTTTCTTGAGTTTTTTGAGATCCCGGGGAAAGAAAGCAAGGGGACGGATGATGTACATTAGAGGTTTTTCAAAACGTCTTGAATTGTGGGAATCGGTTTTCCCATTTTTAAATCTTTATGGGTCTGTCGAGCAGACTCAATAACCTTATCCCACATATTATCGTCTTCAACTTCAATGGTAACTGTCAGAAATTGATGTTCCTTGACATTGAATCTGTTTCGTAATGAAGGGGGAAGTTCCGTCCCTTTTATATTTTTGATTGTAGTCGGCATTGTGACCTTTTTCGAATTATCAGTTAAAAAACATCATACAATCCGAATTATAAGGCTTTTTACAAAAAAAGCAAATTCCTTGCGCTCGAAACTCACACCGTCTATTCCCGGTGCTAAGGAGGGGTACGGACAACTCCTCCTGCTGGACTTTAACCAGCCAGAACTACAGCCGTTCACAGCATACGGTCAGGCCTGCGTTATTGTAGTTATTGGGAAGTTGGGTATTGGGTGTTAGAGTCTGCCGTCGGTGAGGAGTTTGTCCAGGATACCTTTGACATCGTAGATAATGGTGCCGGTCTGTTTGTGGGCGCTCAGGTCGATGGACAGGAACTGTTTGTGGGCCACGGCCAGGACGATGGCGCTGTAGCCGTTGTTTTCCGGGTATTGGGTCATGGTTTGGATGCCGTAATCGTGCATGACTTCGGACGGGGAGGCCCAGGGGTCGTGCACGTCCACGGTCATGCCGAAGTCGGTCAGTTCGTGGACAATGTCAATGGCGCGGGTGTTGCGGATGTCCGGGCAGTTTTCCTTGAACGTGATGCCCAGCATCAGGGCGGAGGCGCCTTTGACGGGAATGCCTTTTTTGATCATCAGTTTGACCACTTCCGAGGCCACGTACGCGCCCATGCTGTCGTTCATGCGGCGGCCGGCCAGGATGATTTCGGGGTGGTATCCCACTTCCTGGGCTTTTTGGGCCAGGTAATAGGGGTCCACGCCGATGCAGTGGCCGCCCACGAGTCCCGGCTTGAACGGCAGGAAATTCCATTTGGTGCCGGCGGCTTCGAGCACGGCATGGGTGTCGATGTGCATGCGGTTGAAGATTTTGGCCAGCTCGTTGACAAAGGCGATGTTGATGTCTCGCTGGGAGTTCTCGATGACCTTGGCGGCTTCCGCCACCTTGATGCAGGGGGCCAGGTGGGTGCCGGCCGTGATGACTGAGCGGTACAGGGCATCAACTTTTTGGCCGATTTCCGGAGTGGAGCCGGACGTAACTTTTTTGATGTGCTCCACGGTGTGTTCTTTGTCGCCCGGGTTGATGCGTTCCGGGGAATAACCGGCAAAAAATCAATGTTGAATGTCAGGCCGGAGGTTTTTTCCACCACCGGGATGCAGTCTTCTTCCGTGGCACCGGGGTAGACCGTGCTTTCATAGATAATGATATCCCCTTTGGAGATCACTTTGCCCACGGTCTCCGAGCCCGGATCAGGGGCGTCAGGTCCGGGCGGTTGTTTTTGTCGATGGGGGTGGGGACGGTGATGATGTAGACGGTACAGTGTTTGATGTCATCCAGGTCGGTGGTGCAGAACAGGCCGGGTTCGGGCGGGTCCTGGGGGGTTGGGGCCTGGTTGATCAGGACCTGCTGCAGGATCTCATCTTCCACTTCCAGGGTAGCGTCGTGGCCGTTCATCAGTTCGGTAACGCGGGTCTGGTTGATGTCGTATCCGATCACGGGGTAGCGGGTGGCAAAGAGCCGGGCCAGGGGGAGGCCGACGTAGCCGAGGCCGATAATGGCAAGTTTCGTCATATGGGTATCAGGGGTTGGGGGTTAAGGGGTGGATATAGCTCCGCTCTGTCGGTTACAGGAAGGAGGGGCTGCAGCCGAAAAGCAGGGATGGTGCTGGGGTGTTGGTATACAATAAACATAAGCGGGTGTAAATAAAACCCGGGGTCAGGCTTGCTTTATTGTAGTTATTGCCATAGATGTATTGAATAAGGGTGCAATAACTACAATAAAGCAAGCCTGACCCCTGATCGTTGGCCGAAGCAGACCCCTAACCGCTGGGGAGGCAGACGGTGAAGTGGGTGCCGCGGCCGGGTTCGGAGGTGACGTGGATGGTGCCGTGGTGGGACTCCACAATGCTTTTGACGATGGCAAGGCCCAGGCCCGTTCCGTTGATGAACCGGGTGTGTTCGTTTTTGACCCGGTAGAACCGGTCAAATATGTGCTCGATTTCGTCTTCGGCAATGCCTAAGCCCGTGTCCGCCACATGGAGGTTGACGCAGTCATCGGTCTGATCGGCCCATACCTCGATTTTTCCGTTGGACGTGGTGTACCGGATAGCGTTGGAGATCAGGTTGGACAGGACCTCTTCAATATTGGTGCGGTTGGCAATGACCGTGAGGTTTTCCGGCACGGGTTTGCGGATCAGGCGCAGGGATTTTGCATCGGCCTTTTCCCGGAAGAACCGGACCTGGTCTTTGATCAAAGGGCATAAATCCACGGTTTCTCTGTCCTGGTTGATAAGTCCGGATTCGATCTTGGACAGATCCAAAAGTTCCGAGGCCAGCTGGGCCAGGGAGGTTATTTTGTCAGCACTGCGCTGGAGCATCTCGGTCTGCTTGTCTGTGAGATCCCCTGCCAGGCCGTCCAGGATCACCTTAAGCTGCATGAGAATGGAGTTTAAGGGACTTTTGATCTCATGGGCCACCATGGACACGAAATCGGATTTGAGCTGGTCCATTTTTTTCAGGGCGGTGATGTCATGGAACACGGTCACAGCGCCCAGGTTGCGGTCCAGGCGGTCCCGGAACGGAAAACAGCGGATCCCGATGATTTTTTCCTCTTTCCCGTCTTCCGGGATCACGGCGAGTTCATCCGTGAGTTCGGAAAAATGGCCGGATGTCTGGGCCAGGGCCTGGTCAATCATCTCCAGAATCCGGGGGTCCTGGACGATCTCGTCCACCTGCCGGCCGATGGCGGATCGGGTTTTGGAGCCGATCATGTTCAGAAACGCGGGATTGGCCAGGACAATGGCTTTCTGGTGATCCGTGGTGAGCACCCCTTCCTTGAGGGTGTTGACCATAACGCGCATCCGGGTTTTTTCGCTGGCAATGTCCTGGAGGGTGCGGATGAACTCGATGGCCTTGGAGATCACCATCCGCAGTTCCTGAGGGGAAAACGGCTTGGACAGAAAATCAAACGCCCCTTTTTTCATGGTTTCAATGGAGTGCTCAAGCGTTGCGTATCCGGTGATCACGATGATGACTGTGTCCGGGTGCCGGGCCTTGATCCCGATGAGCACGTCCATGCCGGACATGCCCGGCATCATCAGGTCTAAGAGCACGATGTCGAAATGGGTATCTTCGATCATTTTCAGGCCTTTAATGCCGTTGTCGGCCAGGGCCACTTCGCAGCCTTCCTGGGTCAACAGCCGGTGGCAGGCTTTCTGAATCCGGTCTTCATCATCCACCACCAGGACTTTGGGCTTAAACGAAAATGCATCCGCCACCTTTTTCATATCCGCATCCGGGTTGTCCTGGGTGTCACTCAATGGGGTTTGTGAATCTGTATTCGACATTATATGGTTGGTTCCTGTTGTTCTCTTTCTTACATTTTAATAGTTCAACTCATGCCGATCCCAAAGGATTGCATAAATGAGGGCCGTCTTCACTGGGCACATACATGGGAAATTCCATGATGAACGTGGTGCCCTTGGTCCCGGTTTCCTTGACTGATATACGGCCGCCGTGTTCCTCGATAATGCCGTAGACAATGCTCAGCCCCAGGCCCGTGCTTTTGCCCACTTCCTTGGTGGTGAAAAACGGGTCGAAAATTTTGGACAGGTTTTCCCTGGGAATGCCGCAGCCCGTGTCCTTGACCTCTAAAAACACCTTTTTATTGGGTTTGTCCCGAAAGGTGTACAAGGTGATTTTTCCGGTGCCGTCCATGGCGTCGGCCGCGTTCATGATCAGGTTGATGATCACCTGGTTGAGTTTGCTGACATCCGCATGGATCAGCATCATCTCCTCGGCCAGGATCCGGCGGATCTGGATGTTACGGAACTTTTTCTGGTCTCTCATGAGCTTGAGGCTCTGCTCCACGATCTCGTTGATCTGCACAATCCGTTTGTTGGAATCTGTGCTCCGGCTGTAGACCAAAAGGCTTTTAACAATATTTTTGCACCGGTTGGCATCTTCCACGATATAGGAAAGATCATCCTTGGCATCCTCATCCAGGTCGGGCCGCTCCTGCAGCAGGCTGGCGTAGAACAGAATTCCGGTCAGGGGATTGTTGATCTCATGAGCCACGCCGGCGGCCAGCTGTCCCAGGGACGCCATTTTCTCGGACTGGGCCAGCTGTTTCTGGGCCTGTTTGAGTTCCTGCTCCACCTTGTTCTTGTCTTTGAGATCGTTGTAAATGGCCATGGTGGCGGATTCGTTCCCGTGCTCGTCATAGATGATGGCCGCTGACATCTCGACCTCTACTTCTTCGCCTTTGGAATTGACAATGGTGGTTCTGGGAATGATGAGCTTGCCTTTGCCCCCGATTTTTTCATCCCGGAGCATGCGCATGATCTCTTTGGCCCTGCCCGGCGGGTACAGCTGTTCTGTATGGGTGATGGTCCCTTCCCCGCCGTTGTACGCGCCGAACAGTTCTTTGGCCACGGAATTCATCAGTTCGATGCGGCCGGACCTGTCGGCGGCCACAATGGCGCTGGCAGAGGCGTAAATGACCCGGGTGATGAACTCTTTTACCCCGATAAGCTGGTTTTCCAGGGATTTGGTCCGGGTAATGTCCCTTATGCTGGACAGCACATACCCCACCTCCCCGTGATCGTCGAAAATCGGGGAAAACACCCGTTCCTCCCATTTGTACTGCCGCTTCAGGGTGTAGGTATGGGCTTCCTTGTTGGCGATCACCCGGGAAATGGGACAGTCTTCTGATTTACACGGCGTGTTTTTATACAAAAACGAATGATAGCATTTCCTGCCCAGGATATCTTCCGGGGTCAGATGGTAAGCGTCATAAAATTTTCTATTGGCCCCGACCACACTTTTTTCCAGGTCAATGATCACGGACGGATATGACAGGGAGTCAAAAATACGCACCCGCCAGAAAAAATCTTCCGGATTCAAATTCTCTATCATTTTTGTGTGGGGTCAGGCCTGCGTTATTGTAGTTATTTGATCCCGGATACCTGCCATTTTTTCCTGCAGATCGGTATTTTTTTCAACACGGGTGCGGAGGGCTTTCACCTGTCTACTCAATCCCGGCATGTCCCGGTTAAAATACCGGGCAAAATCAGACACCAGATACCCGCAATGATCCACGCCGATGAGGGTGGCCATGGCTCTGGCCTGGGCTGGCTGCCGGGCACGGCTCGCACTGGTCAATTCCCAGGCCGGGATCTGAAAAACACCGGCAGCCACCGCCACCAGCGCCTCGATTCCGATATGCGCCTGAACCGATTCATTTTTCCGGCCGAGGGTTGCCTGAATGAAATCATCATTGCCGAGGATCCGCCCTTCTGTGCGGCTGCCGCGGCGAAGCTTCTCCAGGAGTTTCTCGCCGGTTGTCCTCCCCATGTAATATAGATACACTGCGCGTGCATCCGGTTCGGTTACACCGAACTGCCTGAGTCCATAGTCGATACACAACCAGTCCGGCGGGCGGATTTCACCGGCATACGCAGCATGGCTGCTCCGGGGGTATGCCAGGGGGTCAGTGACCAGGCCGGCCCGCACCGGATTCAGATGGATGTAGCGGATCAGCTCCTTGAGATAGACATCCTTGTCCACAAGTATGGCCTTGTACCGTCCCTGGAACACGTGCCCTGCCCGGTCATGCCGCTTGTTGAACCACCAGGTGTACCGCTGTGAAATATTCTGCATCAGCTTTGACAGCGGCTCTTCCCGGACCTGCAGCGCCATGTGCACATGATTTTCCATCCAGCAGTACGCGTGAAGCCGGATCGCATACTGATCCAGCCCCTCAGCAACAATGTCTTCAAAATATCTGCATTCCGCATCATGATGAAACACTGTCTGCCGGGCGTTTCCCCGGAGCATGACATGGTACACTGCTCCGGGATAATGGATGCGTGGCTTTCTCAATTTTGTCAGTTTCGGGGTCGGGGTCAGGCCTGCGTTATTGAGAC
>LQAE01000278.1_pt1 | contig 12885 bp, 9 predicted proteins | sample 1535771 | NCBI WGS metagenome assembly LQAE01 (sample SAMN04331582, study PRJNA305678) | bioreactor metagenome | isolation source: bioreactor_1 inoculated with Wadden Sea sediment 1st replicate of a... | place: Germany:Bremen
TGGCGATTCAGGGTTTTTTTCTGGCCGTGTATACCCGGATTCTCAAACACGCACTTTCACACAAACTGGCGGTGCTGGCTGGCGCGGTGGTGGTGACGGTGCTGCTGTTTCAGTTCTGGATGCTGACCATCGGCATTGAAAAGCCGGTGGAGTTTTTTCCGTCCATTGAGCCCCGGTCCGTGTTTGTTAACATTGATGTGCCGGAAGGTGCGGACCTGGAATTCATCGATGATACCGTCAAGCAGGTGGAAATGGCGGTGGCCTGCGGATCGGCTGAAAGCTACGAAGCTGCCATGGCACCTCAGATCCATGAAACGGCCCGACAGCGCAAATTCACCGCCCCTTCCAATATCAATAATGTCGAGCATATCTATGCCCGGGTGGTTGAAAACAGCGGGGGCAGCTCTGTGTTTGAATCCAATCTGCCCAACCACATCGGGGTTCAGTTCCTGGATTTCGAGGACCGGAAGACCCCAACCAAGGCGGATCTGGAAGAAATCCGGCGCCGGGTGGCACAGATTCCCGGGGTGAAAATCACGGTGGAGGAACAGGAGGAAGGCCCTCCCACCGGGGCCCCATCAACATCGAGATTGCCGGGGATCGTTTTGAGGTGTTGAGCCGGCTGGCTGCTGAGATCAGAAAACTGGTGGAACGCGTGCCCCATGTAACGGATGTCAGGGATGACTTTCAGGGTGGGCTGCCATCGGTTCAGGTGCATATCGACCGCCAGAAAACCGCGCTGTTCGGTCTGACCACCTCGGCCTTGGGTAACGCCCTGAAAATCGCCTATAACGGACTGGATGTGTCCACCTATTACGAGGGGGACGAGGAATACGATATCGTGATCAAGCTGGCTAAAGAAGACCGTCAGGGAGCCGATATTCTGCATAAGCTCATGATTCCCGGGCCTTCCGGGGAACTGGTGCCCCTGACCACCCTGGCATCCATTGAGTACAAAGGGGCTATGGGAGACATCGTACGCAAGAATCACCGGCGGGTGGTCACGGTCAAGGCAAGTGTCGATGAAACGAAAACCACGGGGACCGTGGCCCGCATGCAGGTGATGGAACTGCTGGGGCAACTGAAAATACCGGCGGGATACAGCTATGAATTCACGGGAGAAGACCAGGAGCAGCAGGATGCCCAGGCGTTTTTATCCAAAGCCTTTGTGGTGGCCCTGCTGCTGATTTTCCTGATTCTGGTGACCCTGTTCAACTCAGTGATACAGCCAGCGATCATTTTGACCTCTGTGCTTCTGTCTTTGGGCGGGGCGTTCTGGGGGCTGGCCGTGATATCCTCCCCGTTCGGAGTGATCATGACCGGGGTGGGCATTATTTCTTTGGCCGGGGTGGTGGTGAACAATGCCATTGTGCTCATCGATTATACCAACCGGCTGAAAGACCGGGGAATGACCCTGACTGAAGCGGTCATCGCCGCCGGTGCCACCCGGCTACGTCCGGTCATGCTCACTGCAGTCACGACTATTTTAGGGCTTTTGCCCATGGTCACGGGCATTTCCTATGATTTTCATGTAATGGCCGTGTCCCTGACCTCGGAATCCAGCCAGTGGTGGCGGTCCATGGCCATTGTGGTGATTTTCGGGCTTTTGGTGGCCACGGTGCTGACCTTGGTGGTGGTGCCGGTGCTCTACGCCCTGATCGATGAGGTCAAGATCGCTTCCGGCAGAAGCTATGCCCGGGCCCGCCTGTTTTTCCTGGGGCCCGGGACATCGGAAGGGACCGATTAGATTTCAGGTATCCCAAACATCACATCATTTCCAGGGCACAGGCCATGGCGACCCCGCCTCCGCCGCACAAGGTGGCCAGGCCCAGGGTATTGCCCCGTTTTTCATGGCATGGATCAACGTGACCATGATCCTGGCCCCGGTGGCGCCCACCGGATGGCCCAGGCCGATGCCGGAGCCGTTGATGTTGGTGATCTCCCGGTTGAGGTTCAGTTCCTTTTCACACCCCAGGTACTGGGCTGCAAACGCCTCGTTCACTTCGATCAGTTCAAAATCAGACACTGACAGACCGGATCGGTTCATGAGATTTTTTACGGCCGGTACCGGCGACAGCCCCATGACCGTGGGATGGCACGCCCCCATGCCCGTGGCCTTGATTTTGGCCAGCGGGGTGAGTCCCAGCGCTTTGGCTTTGTCTGCGGACATGATGATCATGCCGGCGGCCCGTCATTAATGCCGGAGGCATTACCGGCAGTGACCGTGCCGGTCTTTGGGATAAATGCCGGGGGCAGGGCTGCCAGTTTTTCCAGGGTCATGCCCGGCCGGAAATGCTCGTCCTTGTCGAACACCAGAGGGTCTTTCTTTCTCCGGGGCACCTGGACCGGCACGATCTCCTCGGCAAAAGACCCGTCTTTAGTGGCCCGTTCCGCATTGTTGTGGCTGCGAAGGGCCACCTCATCCATCTCTTTCCGGGTGAATCCCAGGTGTTGAGCTACAAATTCGGCGGTGTGGCCCATGATATAGGGTTTGCCCATGAAATAGGAGGCCGGTGCCCGGGTCGTGTCCAGGGGCGTGGCGTCGTCAAAGGGCAAAACAAAGGAGCCGCAGTGCAGGGCATGAATTAAGGCGTCCACAAACTGGGTATCCTGGAGCCGGCACCCCCACCGGGCCTTGGGCACGGTGTAAGGGACGCCTGACATATGTTCAACCCCGCCGGCCAGGATCACCTCGGCCATGCCGGCCTGGATCATGGCGGCCCCTGATAGCACCGCCTCCATGCCGGAGATGCACACCCGGTTGACCGTGGCCGCCGGGACGCTGTCCGGGATCCCGGCCATGAGGGCTGCTACCCGGGTGGTGTTCAGGGTGTCATGGTGCTCCACGCAGGTGCCGTACCGGACATCATCGATGAGGTCTGGTTCGATCCCGGCCCGCTTGATGGCTTCTTTCATGGTCACGCTGGCAAGGGCAGCACCATTCATGTCTTTTAATGTGCCGCCGAAGGCCCCGATGGCGGTCCGGCAGCCAGATACGATGACGATTTCTTTCATGGTGTTGTTTCCTGTTACTGGTTGTAGATTTTTAAAGGATCCGCCTCTGCCTGTTTGTCAGCAGAGGCGTTGATTTCTGTGTGTGAGATGACATCAAAACTAGATCCTTAGGAGCCAAAAGCGGCGTCCGCCATATCCAGGGCACTGGTATCTCCGGTCTGGATCACTGCCATTTTGGCCTGGGCCACCGGCAGAACGCTTTGAATGTAAAACCGGGCTCCGGTGACCTGGCCCTGGTAGAATGTGACGTCCTTTTTTTTGAGCGTGTCCGCCAGTTTCTTTTTTGCGGTCACGGCCCGCCATAGCAGCATCCACCCCATGAGGGTGTCGCCGAACACATCTAAGAACGGATGGGCATGGGCAAACGCGGTCAGGATATTTTCGTTCCCCAAATCCCCGGCCAGTTTTCCGGCAGTCTCCTTCAGATGAGACAGCGTGGCGTGGACAATGTCGGCCAAAGGGGCCAGTTCCGCGTCTTTCCGGGCATCGGCAACGGTATTCTCCACTTCGGATGTCAGGTTTATGAACGCCCGGCCATGGTCCAGGGACAGTTTTCTGCCCAGAAGGTCCATGGCCTGGATTCCGTTGGTGCCTTCGTAGATCTGGGTGATCCGGCAGTCTCTGAGCAGCTGTTCTTGAGGATATTCCTTGGTGTACCCATATCCCCCGAACACCTGCAGGCCCATGGAGCAGATCTCAAAGGCCCGGTCCGAGACATATCCTTTGGCCACGGGAATCAGCACGTCAATGAGACCCTGGTACCGGGCTTTGTCCGTGTCATCGGTACTGACGGTGATCCGGTCCTCCAGAAATCCTACATAAAACAGCAGGCTGCGCATCCCTTCGGAAGCGGTTTTCATGGTGAGCAGACTGCGCCGGATGTCGGGATGTTGGATGATGGGTACCCCGGAAGATCCCTTGGGCGCGGTCAACGCCGTCCCCTGGATCCGTTCTTTGGCATAGTTCAGGGCATTGAGGTAGGAGGCTCCTGCACAGGCAAACCCCTGCATGCCCACCTGGAGCCGGGCTTCGTTCATCATCACGAACATGGCCCGCATCCCTTTGTTTTCCTCGCCCAGCAAAGTGCCGATGCACCCGCCTCTGCCGCCCAGGGTCATGGAACAGGTGGGGCTGCCGTGGATCCCCATTTTGTGTTCGATGCCGGTACACACGATATCATTGAACGCTCCCATGGTGCCGTCGTCATTGACCCGGTATTTGGGCACCAGAAACAGGGAGATCCCGGCGGTGCCGGCGGGCGCCCCCTCGATTCGGGCCAGTACCGGGTGGATGATGTTTTCCACCAGATCAGTGTCTCCGGACGAGATGAAAATCTTGCTGCCGGAAATCGAGTAGGTGCCGTCGTCGTTTTTCACGGCTTTAGTGGTCAACGCCCCCACATCGGAGCCGGCTTCCGGTTCGGTGAGCAGCATGGAGCCGCCCCATTTCCCGGTGTACATGTTTTTTAGGTACAGTCGTTTCTGCTGGTCCGTGCCGAACCGCTCCACCAGTTTGCCGGCCCCGTGAACCAGGATGTTGTGGAGCATGAAGGGAAAGTTGGCCCCGTTGAAATAGTTATCCGCAGCCATGGATACGGTGCGGGGCATGCCCTGGCCCCCCCAGGCCGGATCATCGCACATGGCGATCCATTCGCCCTGTGCGAAAAGAGCATAAGCCCGGTGAAATGCTTTGGGCACGCTCACCTTGCCATCATTAAAGGTACAACCTTCTTCATCCGCTTCCCGGTGACAGGGGAGCAGCTCCTTGAGGGCCAGGTTCCGGGCCTCGGAGACGATCATATCAATGGTTTTTCCGGTGAATTCCGCAAATTGATCATGCCGGCTCAGCTGTGCCACTTCCAGTTGTTCGTGGAGGACAAAATCCACATCCCGGCGGTCTGCAACCACTTGTGCCATAGGGTCTCCTTATTGTTGATAGGTCAACGTTTTGCTCAAAACAGTATACCGGCCGGAATGCAGCGTTCCGGCCGGCAGCCTGGGTTATCGGGTATAATCATAGAATCCCTTGCCGCTTTTGCGGCCCAGATAACCGGCCCGCACCATTTTGCGCAGCAGCGGCGCCGGCCGGTATTTGTCTTCTCCCAGTTCCCGGTGAAATCCTTCCAGCACGAACAAAATGGTGTCCAGGCCCACCATGTCAGCCAACGCCAACGGACCGATCGGGTGGTTGGCCCCCAGCATCATAGACTTATCAATATCATCGGCCGAAGCCACGCCTTCCGCCAGAGCAAAGACCGCTTCGTTGATCATGGGTACCAGGATCCGGTTCACGGCAAATCCCGGGGCTTCTTTGACCTCAATGGGGGTTTTATCGATTTTTTCCACAAATTCCCAGGCCATGTTCAAGGTGTCGTCGGAAGTGGTGAATCCCCGGATCAATTCCACCAGTTTCATCACCGGTACCGGATTGAAAAAATGCATGCCGATCACCTTGTCGGTTCGCTGGGTGACGGCTGCCATCTCCGTGATGGACAACCCGGAGGTGTTGGTTGCCAGCAGCGTTTCTTTTTTGCAGATATTGTCCAGATCCTGGAACACCTGCCTCTTGACATCCATCACCTCGATGATGGCTTCAATGACCAGATCCGCCTCACTGGCGGCCTTTGTCAGATCTGTGGTGCCGGAGATCCGGTTCAAAACGGCATCGGCCCCCCCCCGGTCCAGTTTGCCCTTGGATACGGCTCGGTCCAGATTGGATTTGATAGTGGTCAATCCGTTTTCCACAAACCGGTCTTCCATGTCTCGAATGACCACGTCAAATCCGGCCTGGGCACTGACTTGGGCGATACCGGCACCCATGATGCCGGCGCCGAGCACGCAGATTTTTTTTATTTCCATTTGATATCTCCTTGTTGGCTTATGCGGTTATATCGGGCAGTTTTTGTAGATTTAAGATTTTACCAATTAAGTTACAGCACGAACTGTGCCGGAATGGAAAATCAAATGATTATAAAAGGTTAAAATGACAAAAGAATGGAAGCCCCCTTTTTCTGTCTCATGGAAAAGAAAATTCTGTTCTATTTAAAAGTTTTGCAGTAAACTGTCAATTAGAACAGAAGATTTCATAAGGAGTTTTATGCCTTCAGCTGAATCCGATACCAAAGTCCGGCCCCCGGTGGATGAAAAAGATTTTTTCAAGGAAGCCACCCTCCGGATTTGCTCCAGCCTGGATCTGGAACGGGCGCTGCATCAGTGCCTGCTGTATGTGCGGCGATTCATGCCCGCCGGCCAGATGGGGTTTCAGGTGTATCATCCGGATACCGGTGTCGTGGAAATGGTGGCCCATGCCACCCCCCGGTCCGGCCGGGCCGTTTCCATCCGGATTCCCTTGTCCAGACAAGGGAGGCGACAGGTGGAATCCCGCCGCCTGGAAAGGATCCGGGTAATCGAGCGGCTCGGGGATGATCCGGTGACCGGTCCGGCGGCGGACCGGCTTCGGGCCTGGGACCTGTCCGCCGTGGTCATGGACCTGGTGCTGGAAAAAACCATGCTGGGGATTTTCAGTGTGTTCAATAACGGTCAACAGAAATTTACCTCCTCCCAGGTTCAGCTGCTCAGTCTTCTGGCCAAACCCTGTGCCATCGCATTGACCAACAGCCTTCGGTTCCGGGAGCTGAAAAATCTCAAGGAGCTGCTGGCGGATGACAACCGGTATTTTCAGGACGAACTGCACCGGATGACCGGGGAAAAAGTGGTGGGGGCCGGCCGGGGCCTAATGCAGGTAATGGATCGGGTCCGGAAAGTGGCTCCTCTGGAAAGCCCTGTACTCCTGCTGGGAGAAACCGGCACCGGCAAGGAAGTGATCGCCAATGCGATCCACAACCTGTCGCTTCGCAAGGACGGCCCGTTCATCCGGGTCAACTGCGGTGCCATTCCCGCCTCGCTTCTGGACAGTGAACTGTTCGGGTATGAAAAAGGGGCGTTTACCGGTGCGGTTTCCCGGAAACGGGGCCGTATCGAGCGGGCCCAGGGCGGGACCCTGTTTCTGGATGAGATCGGAGAGCTGCCGGCCGAGGCCCAGATTCGTCTGCTTCGGGTTCTCCAGGAAAAAGAGATCGACCGGGTGGGGGGCACAGAAACCATTGGGGTGAATATTCGGGTCATTGCCGCCACCCACAGGAATCTGGAGAAAATGATGGAAAGACAGCAGTTTAGGCCGGATCTGTTTTTCCGGCTCCAGGTGTTTCCCATCGAGATCCCGCCGCTTCGGAATCGCAAAGCCGATATCCCGGATCTGGTCCGGTATTTTATTGTTAAGAAATCCCGGGAGATGAAACGCCATCAGTTTCCGGAAGTATCGGATGCAGTTATGGATCGGCTGATGGGATACCATTGGCCGGGCAATATTCGGGAGCTGGAAAATGCGGTGGAAAGGTCCATGATTCTGGATCGTTCCGGGCACCTGGATTTTTCTGAAATCGGCTTGTCGCCACAATCGCCATCCCGTTCCCCGGTATCGGAAGTGAAAAAACCGGTCTTGTTCATCCACACCCTGGATCAAGTGATGGCCGCCCATATTCGGTCGGTGCTCAATCACTGCCAGGGCCGGGTGGAAGGGGAGAAAGGGGCGGCCCGGATTTTGGCGGTACATCCTTCCACCCTGCGCAAGCGAATGAAAAACTCCATATTCCGTTTGGCCGGAAAATCCGGTGAATTCTGTTATCCGGTTTCAGACCGAAGAGGTCCGGTTTTGTTGAAAAAGACATCGGGTGTCTTTTTTATCCTTCCCTGTCATCCAATGACTGTTTGACAAAAGATCCATGCATGGCATCCGTTGTTGCGGGTATTGGTGATCAAGGGTGGATTTCATGATTTGAACAGCGGTCGCCCTGTGGAGAGAGGCCTTTCTGCCGGACTGCCTGAGACCTTCAGGGATCCCGGTCCGGAAGCAAGGGGTTCCTCCACAGAACGGCCTCCTGCCAGACAGCTGGTATGATTTATGCTGTATGCTATTTAAAAAAGTATCCTTGAATATACAAAGGGGTGAAAAATGAACTGGAAATTTTGGAAAAAACCGGCACGGATTCCCTGCCCAAACCCAAGGAACTGACATCGGATCTGGGAAAATACCTGGTGGTGAACCTGCAGTATGATCCGGACTGGATCTGGCAGCTGAAAATGGTCATCGACTTGCCAAAAAACGGGGTTGCCGATTTTAGGGTATATGACCCTGCCACTGTGGCCATGCAGGGGCAGGTCGTCAAAAATTACACGTCTCTGGACGGGCAGCATGGTCTTATTCTGTTTGACGGCTGGTTTCGCAAACAGACTCGGGAGCTTGAGGTGAACGATTACTACCGGGCCATGAAAAGAGACCAGGCGGTTTGAATCCCCACACATTCGGATGTTCTATCACTGCCCCTCAGACAGGAACCGCTAAAGCCGGGTCCCTGTCTGAAGTGCGGTGCCTGCTGCGCATTTTATTCGGTGGCAATACAGGACGCGGATAACCGCCAGGGCGTGCCCCTGGATCTGATCAGTGGTGACCGAAAATCCGGCTGGTTCATGAAAGGAACCCACGCAATGTCACCCCGGTGCGCAGCCCTGGAAGGGATGGTGGGCACCCGGGTGAAATGCGCCATTTACGTGGCCCGGCCCGGGGTTTGCCGAGATTTTCACCGATCATGGGAAAACGGACGGGAAAATCCCTTATGCGATCGGGCTCGGATGGTTTACGGGCTACAGCCCATTTCTCCATATTGAAAATGAATTTTCTGATTAAATTTAAAATATCCAAATATTATGCGTAAAATTATTTGAAAAATAGGTTTTTATTCTCATTTGCGCCTATTTTAAAAAATTATTAAAAAAAAATGATTGACACGGTGAGAGAATCTCTTTAGATTAAAATTTTTGGAAATCGATGAATTCCCTTTTTCTCCAGAATTCGCGGTGAAAAAACAGCCTGCTTGAGGGTTGGCTGCTGCCATATTTTAAGATGTAAGGAGATTTTTAACATGTGTCGTTTGTTCGCACTCACCAGCCGGGATCCGGTGTCCCCCATGATGGCCATCAAGGCCCTGGACGTGATGAAAGAAGGCCATGACGGGTCCGGTATGGGGCTTTTGCTCCAGGATCTGGGCGGCCCTTTCGAAGAGATGAAGGACGCTCCGATTCTGTCGGGCATTTTCAGCGAGGAAGGGATCCGGCGCCTGGACCTGTTCATGATGGACCTGGGTTTTCTCACCAAGTACAAAATTTCCTTGAAAGTGCCCAAAAAACCGGTGGAAGGTATCCCAAGAAGAGATTTGTACCTGATCCGGGCCTATGAACTGCCTGAGGACTGGGACAATCTGAGCAAAGACGACATGGCGGTCCGGCTGTCCGACATCCGGCTCAAGATCCGCGAAATGGGGGAAGAAAAAACGATATGATGGTTTTCTCCTTTTGGCCGGATACCATCATGATCAAGGAAATCGGGGATCCGCTGTTGCTGGCACAGTATCTCGGGCTGGACCGGAAGGAGCTTAAGGCTCGGATCATCATGGCCCAGGGACGGCAGAACACCAATTACGCCATAGACCTGTATGCGTGCCATCCTTTTTTCATCAAAGGATACAGCACCATGACCAACGGCGAAAACACCGCGTTTATTCCCATCAGGGATTTTCTAACCTCCCGGGGAATTGCCGCCTACACCGGATATCAGTCCGACTCCGAAGTGTTCGCCCATATCCTGCATTATTCCCTGGAGGAGCTGGGACTGGGCATCGACGCGTACAAGCATGTCATCACCCCGCTTCAGAAAAGCGATCTGTCGATTCATCCCAATGCCGAGTTTCTGACTCATCTGAAACGCACCTGCCGGGCTCTGATTATTGACGGGCCCAACTGTGTCATCGGAACACTGCCGGACCATTCCCTGTTCATGGTCCAGGACCGGAAAAAACTGCGGCCGGGGGTGGTGGGAGGCAAACCAGGCCTTTACGGATTTTCTTCAGAGATCTGCGGCCTGGATGCCGTGATCCCGGACCGGGACAAAACCAGAGATATTCAACCCATGCATTTAGATACAGCCATTGTCGGCCCTGATCGTCAGGAGGTAACCTTATGTCGTCAAACCGAAGCCTTGAACCTTCCGCTTTAAGCCTCAGCGACCTGCCCTGGCAGGTGAAATACAGCACTGACCGCTGCACCCTGTGCGGCCAGTGCACGGCCGTGTGTCCGGTCCAGGCCATTGAACTGGCGGTGTTCAGAAAACGGACCCTGAAAATCAGTATCCGTAGACAGGCGGACCAGGTCACGGAGCAAGGCGTGTTTTACGGAATCCGGCAGAAAACGGATGTGGCCCATGCCTGCATCGGTTGCGCCATGTGTACCCTGGTATGCCCCAATGATGCCATCCATCCGGAAAAGAACCCCGGGCTGGACCGGATGAAGTTTCACATCAACCAGCAGGGGGTGCCCCGCCGCCGGGGCGGCCGCCGGAATGCGGCCGGCTCCATCCTGGACCGGATCAAATTCACCCGGATCTCCATGCTCACGGACCCGGCCCTGGATGCCGGTCGTCATGAGTTCGAGATGCGGACGTTGCTCGGCCGGGTCCTCTCCCCCAGGGAAAACATGAAGCGACTGCGGGAAAAAGGATGGATTCCGCCGGTTCGCGAAATTTATCCCCTGATTATCGGCGGCATGTCTTTCGGCGCCTTGTCCCCCACCATGTGGGAGGGCCTCCAGATGGGGGTGGCATATCTGAACGAAGAGATGAACATGCCGGTGCGCATGTGTACGGGCGAAGGCGGATGCCCGCCCCGGCTGCTGCGGTCCCGGTTTCTCAAATACGTGATTCTCCAGATCGCCTCCGGCTATTTCGGATGGGATGAGATCATTCATGCCATTCCGCATATGAAGGAAGATCCCTGCGCCATCGAGATCAAGTACGGCCAGGGTGCCAAGCCCGGAGACGGCGGGCTGCTCATGTGGCATAAGGTCAACAAACTGATTGCCGCTATCCGGGGGGTGCCCCAGGGCGTCAGCCTGCCCAGCCCGCCTACTCACCAGACCCAGTATTCCATTGAGGAGTCCGTGGCCAAGATGATTCTGTCCATATCCATGGCCTGGGGATTCCGGGTGCCTGTGTATCCCAAGATTTCAGCGTCTTCCACGTCTCTGGCCGTACTCAACAACCTCACCCGGAACGACTATGCGTCAGGCCTGGCCATTGACGGTGAAGACGGGGGTACCGGGGCTGCCTATACTGTGTCCATGGACCATATGGGACATCCGATTGCCAGCTGTATCCGGGACAATTACCTGAACCTCACAAAAATCGGCAAGCAGAACGAAATTCCGCTGTTTGCTGGCGGGGGGATCGGCAAGAACGGGAATCTGGCCGCCAATGCCGCGGCCTTGATCATGCTGGGGGCTTCCGGGGTTCAGATCGGCAAATATGTGATGCAGGCGGCTGCCGGGTGCGTGGGTACGGAAGAGGACCGGTGTAACGTGTGCAATGTAGGGATCTGCCCCAAAGGGATCACTTCTCAGGATCCCCGTCTCTACCGCCGCCTGGATCCTGAGGATGTGGCCAGGCGGGTGGTGGATCTGTTCGTATCCTTTGACACGGAACTTAAAAAAATCGTGGCGCCGCTGGGCCGGTCCACCTCTCTGCCCATCGGCATGTCCGACGCTCTGGGTATTGACGATGTCGCAGCGGCCCAGCGGCTGAGCATCAAGTATGTAGTGTAAGGAAAAGGGTTATGATACACGACGACTTTATCTATATTCCCGGTAAGAGAGAAGAAAAGCGGATTCCGTCCAGGGTCCTGGAGGAGATCATCCATCAGCAGGTCCGCAGCGGGCACCGGAACCTGGAGATCGAGGCCTTTGGCCAGCACGGCATCGGGGGACGGCTATGGGATGCCGGTGCCGAGGCGGTGAATATCCGGATCATCGGGCATTCAGGCCAGCGGACCGGGTCTTTGGGAACTGCCAATACCCGCATCGAGATTATGGGGCCGGCATCTGATGATCTGGGATGGCTCAATGCCGGAGCCAATATCGTAGTCCACGGCCATGCCTCCAACGGGGTGATGAACGGGGCGGCCCAGGGACGGGTTTTTGTGGGCAGCAGCATCGGAGCCCGGGGCATGACCATGACCAAACACAATCCCCGGTTCGATCCCCCGGAGCTGTGGGTCCTGGGCACGGCAGGGGATTATTTTGGCGAGTTCATGGCCGGCGGTATTGCAGTGGTGTGCGGTCACGGCAGCCACCCCGGAGACCGGGTGCTGGGATACCGGCCACTGGTGGGGATGGTGGGCGGAAAGGTGTTTGCCCGGGGCAGTGCTGAAGGATTCAGTGGGAAAGATGCCAAACAGATTGAACTGACCGATGAAGACTGGCAGTGGCTGAAGACCGGGCTGGAGAATTTCTTGAAAAAGTTAGGTCTGATGGATCTTTTGGCCGCTGTGACAGTACGGTCGGAATGGATTCTGCTGACGGCCAAAACCCCTCATGAAAAAGGGGACAGCCCGAAACGGCCGGATCTGGCGCGTTTCAGAAAACAGGCCTGGGACCGGGAACTAGGTCCCGGAGGTCTGATTGGTGATCTTCAGCAGATGGTGCCGGGAACCATTCCAGTGGTCCCCACAGGGGATCTGCGCCGGTATGTGCCCGTGTGGGAACAGGGAAAATACCTCTCTCCGTGCCAGGCGGCCTGCCCCACCGGTATTCCGGTTCAGGACCGGTGGTATATGGTGAGGGCCGATAATGTGGATGAAGCCGTTGCCATGGGCCTGACCCATACCCCGTTTCCGGCCACGGTGTGCGGATATCTTTGTCCCAGCCCCTGTATGGCGGCCTGCACCCGACATGAGGAAAAGATGACACCGGTGAATGTAAGGGACCTGGG
>LQAE01000279.1_pt1 | contig 12759 bp, 13 predicted proteins | sample 1535771 | NCBI WGS metagenome assembly LQAE01 (sample SAMN04331582, study PRJNA305678) | bioreactor metagenome | isolation source: bioreactor_1 inoculated with Wadden Sea sediment 1st replicate of a... | place: Germany:Bremen
CTCTGAAGATGAAGCAGAAGACTCTGAAGACGAAGAAGATACTGAGTAATAGCGAAGCTAGGATGACAAATCATCCTAGCTTTTTTGTCTTAAATCATAACCTACCCATATCCTACGTCAAGTGATTTGCCTAGACAAAGTTCTGGTATAAGTATATAAAGTCAATCATATTTGGCATAGTATGTTTACAATGTTAAGGGGTGTTCTTTTGAACAAATTAGATAGAAGGCTCTTTAGAACAATTTTAAAGCATAAAGGACAGTTTATTGCGACAATGCTTGTAATTGCTGTTGGTATAATGACATTTATGACCTTCAGAATGGATGAGATTAATCTTAGAAATTCTTTGTCGGTTTATTATGAAGAAGCGAATTTTGCTGACATATTTGTTGAGTTAAATAGCGTTCCACAGTCAGCCATTGACAAACTTGCCTCCGAAGAAGGTATTAGAATGGCAGAAGGACGAATTGTTTTTGATATGCCTCTCAAAGTTGAAGATGAAGATGAAAACGTAAGAGTGCGCTTGATTTCACTCAATCAAAATGAAGATCATGTCAACGATGTTTACTACTATAGCGGTGGTCGATTTAAGGATCTGAATCGAGATGTTTATGTCATTAGAACTTTTGCTGAAGCAAGAGGAATGAAGTTAGGGGATACAATTCACCCTCAAATACTAGGTGAAAATTATGAAATGATAGTTAGAGCAATAGTAGCAAGTCCAGAGTTTGTATATGTACTGGAAGACGACCAGTCACTAATCCAGCTCCCCGACGCATTTGGAGTCTTATATATTTCTGAGCAGTTTGCAATGAATACATTTGGCATGAATGGTATGTACAACACTGTAATAGTTAGAGGCGAAAAAGGATACACACAAGAAAACCTAAAGAACATTGTAGAAGACTCACTTGATAAGTATGGAATCAGAAGAATTTACAAAGGTGACAACCAACTTAGTAATAGAATAGTTCAGGAGGAAATAGACCAGCGGGAAATTTCATCACGGACTATGCCAATGATATTTCTGACAGTTGCGGCTGTTATTATGGTCGAAATGATGAGACGTAATGTGCGAAACGATCGTGTCTCAATCGGGATAATGAAATCAATGGGGTATAGTAATTTCAAGATCATGATGCACTATGCGAAATATTGTATGCTCATTGGTGTCGTGGGTGGTTTTATAGGAGCTGGTCTTGGTACATTTTTCGGAGCTGCACTTAGTGAGTGGGAAGTGACTGTCTATTTTAATATTCCTTCCATGCGTGGGAGAGTATACATCAGTTATTTTCTATATGCAATAATCGGGTCAAGTCTACTCTCTGTTACTTCGGGATTAATAGGTGCGAGAGAAGTTATTAACATTCATCCAGCAATAGCGATGCGTCCTCCAGAACCTAATACAGGTAGACGTATATGGCTCGAAAAGTTCAGAGTATGGAAGTATGTATCCTTCTCAGAGAAAATTGTAATCCGAAACATTTTACGAAACAAGAAACGCTTTATGTTTATAGTTGCTGGAATAGCATTAACCTATGGCATAACTATTGTACCGATGTTCATGACAAATATGTGGGATGTCATGTTCGTAGAGCATTATGGTGATTTTTTAAGATACGATTATAGTGTGAATTTTCGAATACCACTCAACGAAAATGTCATAAGGGAAATTAAAGGACTTGTTGATGTAGAAACTATTGAAGGGAAAATTGAGTTTCCATTCGAATTCCAAAATGGATGGAGAAAGAAAGATGTAACCATTGTCGGTGTTGATCACAATACAGAACTCATAAAGTTTGTTAATGAAGATGATGATAAAGTAAAGCTCTCTGAAAATGGAATTTTTGTTACTGAGACACTTTCAATACTTCTTGATATTCATGAAGGAGATAAAGTTCAAATCAATACATTTTTGCCTGGTCGAGAAAATCAGACTGTTATCGTAAAAGAAGTTATAAAACAAAGTTTGGGCATGAATGCTTATATGGATCTCAAGTATATGCAGGATGAATTTTTGGATAAGGACTTGATAAGTGGCGTCTACATCAAGTCTGATCAACCTGTTGATAAGGCTTTAGATGAAATTAAAAATATTAATTCCGTTCAGTCGATTGATGACCTAAAAGGGATCTTTGAAGAGTTCTTAGGTCTCATGATGGCATCAGTTGGAACAATGTTGTTCTTTGCAGGTATTATGGGATTTGCGATTGTATATAATACAACAATTATTAGTATTCTCGAAAGAAGATTAGAGTTTTCATCAATGCGGATAATGGGTTTTTCCAAAAATGAGATTTTTTGATCACACTTCGTGAAAATATCATTATGACAATATTAGGTGTATTTCTCGGAATCCCATTTGGTCGGATGCTTCTTCAGGGAATGGCTAATTCTTTTAGTAGTGAACTCTACAAAATGGAAGCAAGTGTACCTCCAATGTCCTATTTTTACACAGGTGTAATGGTGCTTATATATGTACTTGCTGCGCAAATTGCAACATATTCGAAGATAAGGAGACTTGATTTTATTGAAGCTCTAAAAAATAGAATGACATAATTTAATTTTAATTAAGAGATTATGCATATGTTGAACGTATATAGTTCTCTAGAGTGGCAACAAGTAAGGCTCTAGGGGATTTTCTTGTTCATATTTTAGTTAAAATACAGTAGGAAATGGGTATTCTATATATAGGAATTATGTAAAAAAATGAAATAAAAGGAGGATCTAATGGGTGAATATGTTAGGAAACACAATGTTGATCCAGGTGAGATTCGGGGCTACACTGTTGAGGCTCCGACATTGTCCTCTTGGCTAAAGAGAGAGGATAAGCCAATTTTGCTGGATATTCGTAACAAAGAGGACTTTGAGAAAGCATACATTAAAGATTCCGTACATTCAGAATGGGATGATGTAGAAAAGAAAATACGTTTAGGCGTATTCCCAAGAAACAAAAAGATTGTTGTAATATGTTATGTTGGCATTTCATCAGCAGAAATCGCAACCGATTTACGCATGGCAGGTTATGACGCATACACCTTAAAAAATGGTATTTTAGGTGAATGGCAAGAACGGGGATACCCACTTGAAAAAGAAGAAACTTAGATATAACAAGCTTTATTTTGTAGAATTATTCTTATCGTTTAAATGCTTCTAAAACGGTTGTTATTAAAAGTTTTGAAGGGTGCTAAATTATACACTGACTATCATAAATATTTAACTTTTTTCTAAATATCCGTTGACATAGGGTTTGAATTTTCAGTATAATCCGTATTAACAACACGAACAAATTGAGTTTGTGTGACGAAATTATTTTGATTTTTAAGAAAAATTGACTTTAGGAGAACGGTGATTTTTATGTTGACTCGTGAATTATTAAATGCGACATATGAATATTTTTATTTCTTTAGCTGGGGCTTTTACTTTTATAGCGCTAGTTATTTCGCATACCAAAAATTTAAGAGCACACCTAAATCCAACAGGAGAACAGAGTTAGTCTGCTAGTGTAACTATAAGAATGCGCGCAGAGGAGTTCCTATTGGGAGCTCCTTTTTTTTATAGCTATTTTTCAGATTAAGACAATTAAGACAATTACAGTTCAGTATATATATTCAATCAGATGAGGAGGATTAACATGGCACTCGATATACATCCCGTACACCCGTTAACAAGCAGAGCGTTCAAAAATGAAGATACAATTATTCAAGTAGGTAACCACACAATAGGTGGGGGAACATTAACACTCATTGGCGGTCCCTGTAGTATAGAATCAGTTGATCAGGTTATGTCTGTTGCAAATTCAATTAAGTCAGCTGGTGGGCAAGTATTACGTGGTGGCGCATTCAAGCCAAGAACGTCGCCTTACAGTTTTCAAGGGATGGGGGGGAGACGGTCTCAAAATTCTTAAGAAGGCTGGTCTTCATAATGACATACCAGTCATTACAGAAGTCATGAGTACAGATGACTTTGATGAAGTTGAGGCAACTGCAGACATTATTCAAATTGGTGCAAGAAATATGCAAAACTTTCATTTGCTCAAAAGAGCAGGTCGTTCAAAAAAACCAGTTCTACTAAAAAGAGGTTTATCAGCGACGATAGATGAATGGTTGAATGCTGCAGAATACATTATGGCTGAGGGAAATAGTCAAGTTATTCTCTGTGAAAGAGGCATTAGAACATTTGAAAACTACACAAGAAACACCCTAGACCTTTCAGCAATTGTTGCAGTTAAGACACTGAGTCATCTTCCAGTTATTATAGATCCAAGCCATGCGACTGGTCGTAAAGAAATGGTTCCAGCAATGGCAAAAGCTGCTGTTGCAGCTGGTGCAGATGGTCTTATGATTGAAGTTCATAATGACCCTGAGAATGCACTATGTGATGGACCTCAATCGCTTCGACCAGAAGAATTTGAAACGCTTGCCAGTGAGCTCAGAAAGATCCATGAGGTTGTCCAAAATGATTGAAGAAGTTGACTTTGGATGTCATTTTAGAAGAATTGGAATCATCGGAACTGGTCTTATGGGCGGCTCTTTTGGAAAGGCCATAAAAGCGAATCTAAAAAAACGTTCAGATTCTTGGGTTTGATTTGAATACAGAAGAGTTAGAGAATGCATTACTGTCTGAATGCATAGACATAGCAGCAAAAGATATAGGTGAATTAGCCGCGTTGTCTGACTTAATAGTACTGGCATCACCAATGAGAACCTACGAAACAATCTTAAGAGCCATTCCTGTTGAAACATGGAATACAACTTGGTTAACAGACCTAGGAAGTGTTAAGGGGCATCCATACAGATTGGTTAAAGAACTACTTCCAAATTGCACAAAATATGTTGGGGGCCACCCAATGGCTGGAAGAGAGAAAACAGGCTGTCTAAATGGTTCAGAAAATTTGTTCAATAATGCCGCGTTTTACTTAACTACAGATAATCAAGAGCTCATGGATCCGATGAGTAAACTGGTTTCAGCAATAGGGGCAATTCCAAAATACATTGATGTAGAAGACCATGACAGAATTGTCTCGTATTCAAGTCATGTACCACATGTTACAGCTTCACTTCTTGTGAGCATATTACATGAGGATATTTCAATTAGTGAGACTGGTGGTGGCTACCAAGATACAACTAGAATTGCTGCATCAGATCCTGTAATGTGGACAGATATTTTTCTAACAAATAAAGACGAACTGCTTAAATCGCTTGATCAGCTTCATTCGGAACTTCATAAGGTGATAGCGATGATTGAAAGAGATGACGAAAAGGCCATATTTGGCTATCTTGAACAAACAAGACAAAAGCGATTGGGTGAAGGAGGACGAAAAAATGGAGATCATCACAGGCGGGAAGCCATTTAGTGGAGTAATTACAATTCCCCCATCAAAGAGTATAAGTCACAGAGCGCTTTTAGCTGCTGGACTTTCAAATACAGACTGTCATGTTATGAGTGCCCTAGATGCGGATGACATTGAAGCAACATTAGATTGCTTGCTTTCATTAGGTGTTGAAAGCCAAGTGACCAAAAGCACATTAACTAATCTAGCACTTGATATAAATGTTCTAGGAAACGGTGCAAAATGGGAGAAAAAATCGATAGTACGTTCGAGAGAATCAGGTTCAACACTCAGATTTATGATCCCAATCGCAATGGTAACAGAAGGTGAGAGAACATTTGAAGGTGAAGGTCGATTGGTTGAAAGACCGATTACACCATACATTAATATGTTTGATGAGATTGGTATTAATTACGATTATAACGGAAAGCTACCGCTAACAGTAAATGGAGCTCTAAAAAGTGGAACATTCAAAGTTCCTGGTAATATTAGTTCGCAGTTTATAACGGGGCTTCTAATGGCGCTACCTGTCATACCAGGAGACTCTGAAATTATTATTGAAGGAGAATTAGAATCAGCGAGCTATGTTGACTTAACGCTAGATGTCTTAGAAGCATTTGGAGTTGAGATTAATAAGACTGATAGCGGCTATGTTATCAAAGGTAATCAACAATATACTGGTTGTAGTTATGAGGTTGAAGGCGATTTCTCACAAGCAGCTTTCTTTATTGCCGCAGGGCTTCTTGGTGAAGAGCCATTAACACTTCGTGGATTGTCACAGACGTCAAAGCAAGGTGACAGAGCGATGATTAAAATTGTAAAAAGTATGGGTGGCATTATTGATTGGCAAGGTGAAGACTTAATTGTACATCCAAGTGAATTACATGGGGCAGTAGTAGACCTGAAGGATTGCCCAGACTTAGGACCAATTGTATCTGTTTTAGGATCCTTTGCGACTGGAAGAACAACTGTTATTAATGCAGAACGTCTTAGAATAAAAGAGTCAGATAGACTTGCAGCCATGACAAGTGAATTAAAAAAGCTTGGTGCACATATTGAAGAAACGCCTGATGGCATGATTATTGATGGTGTTAAATCTTTAATGGGTGCAAAGGTTGAAAGTTGGAATGATCACAGAATCGCAATGGCATTAACCATAGCAGGCATTAAAACTTTCGGAAGCATTAGAATTGATGGTGCAGAGGCAGTGAGAAAGTCTTATCCAGGATTTTTCGAAGATGTGAGAGCACTTGGTGGTCGTGCAGATATATATACTGACCCTCTTATTCCATTGAGGAGTGAAATTTCTGCTATAGATGAATCCATTGTAGAACTTCTTGAAAAGAGATTTGAGGTCATAGAAGAAATTGCAGAGATTAAACAAAAAAATGGAATGACCATACTAGATTCAAAACGAGAAGAGGAGCTTCTGAGCAAATTAAAGGAGCATGTAAAAGACTCTGATGGGGATGTTATTGAAGCTATTTATGAACGAATATTAGATGAAAGTAGAAAAAAGCAGACTGGTAGAATTGAGAAAAACTGAAAATTGAAAGGGATTGTGAGGGTGAAAAAATGAAGAGGGTCGGATATCCGGGGATCAGAGGAACATTCAGTGATGAAGCAGGTCGAATGTATTTTGATAGTAAGTACGATGGCATTGGATTAGGAACTTTTGAGGAAGTCTGTAGAGCGTTAAAAAACAAAGAAGTCCAACATGCTGTACTTCCAATTGAAAACTCGTCTACAGGATCAATCGGAGAAGTCTTCGACTTAATCCAACAGTATGATTTGATGATAACAGGTGAAAAGAAACTCTATATTGAGCATCATTTATTGGCACTTCCAAGTGCATCTCCTGATGTAATAGAGTGCATTTATTCCCACCCGCAGGCATTCAAACAGTGTTATGAATCATTAAAAAAACTGCCTAATGTTGACCATGTAGTTACGCCGACAACTGCAAACGGTGCAAAGATTGTTATCGAAAAAAACTGTGGTAAACAAGCCGCCATTGGAAGCAAGTACGCAGCTAAGACATATGGTCTTGAAGTTATAGAGGAGAGTATTCATGACAAGAAGGGCAACGCAACTCGGTTTTTAGTATTGTCTGACTGGGCACATATTGAACAAGAATCAAATAAAATTTCATTGAGTTTTGTTCTAAAACATCAACCAGGTGCACTAGCTGGAATTCTATCTATGATTGCTGATGGTGGATACAACCTTGCCCACATAGAATCAAGACCGATCCATAATGCAAACTGGGCATATAGGTTTTTCCTTGATATTGAAGGGAGTTTAGAAGATCTTAAAACCACGTTTCTCATGAAAAAACTACGTCAAATTACGGAAGATTTTCGCATTGTTGGTCAGTATAAGGCAGATGATGTACCTTCAAGACGATCATAAAGCGATTAAAATTCAATCGTGTTAATATACCACTGATACATATATGTTATTCAGTGGTTTTTGTTTGCAAAAAATGTCGAAAATTTGGCATCGAATCACCAATTTAGCTTACATTTACCAAATGGGGGTATAAAACGAATGACGGTAGCAGGACTTAAGTAGATTAATAAACCTCAAAGGAGTGGAACTCATGAATTTCAAAAATGTTAAGATAAGAAATAAAATTCTCCTTTTAGCTTTGTTCATAATTGCTGTGTTCACAATTCTTATAATGGCCTACATTGTACCTACAATCAATAACATTATTGAAGAACGAACTGTTGCTAAATTAAATGATTTGGTAGATGTGCCATACACTCAATTACAGCATTATTATGATAAAGTTCAAGCTGGAGAAATGGAAGAAGAGGTGGCTTTAGAGCAGGTGTATTCTTTAATTAAAGCTATGCGCTACAATGAAGTTGAGTATTTTTGGGTTCATGGCTATGACGGTATTATGAGAATGCATCCAATAGCAGAGAGCTTAAACAATCAACTCGTTATTGATCTTGAAGATGAACAGGGCGAAAAATTCTTCAAAAAAATGATTGATGTAGTAGATGCTGATGGTTCAGGTACAGTTGAATACTGGTGGCCAAAGCCAGGCTCGGAAGACCCACAACCAAAACTTTCGTTTGTAAAAGGCTTTGATCCATGGGAAATAACAGTTGGTACTGGCATCTATATTGATGACTTAGTTGCTTTACAGAGAACAATATACACTCAAGTAATAGTGATTTCCATTATAATTATATTAGTGTCTTTAGCGTTAGTAACACTGATTGTAGCACCAATTAATAAAACACTTAAAGGGATTATTAAACGTACAGATGAATATCAAAATCTAGATTTTAGAAACGAAATTAATGTAGATCAAGGTGATGAACTGGGCGAAATAGCAAGTGCATTTAATCAGGTTTCCAAAGGTTTAAGAGTACTTCTTGAAAACATGAGGGGGATCTCAGGCAAGTTGACTTCAGGTGCTCAAAACATGGATCAGGATATGTCCTCATTAAGCCATAGTACTGACAAGACTGTTGTATCATCAGAAGAAATCGCACAAGTAATTGCTCAAACAAGTCATGCCGCAGAAAATGTAAATTCGACAGTACAGGAAATTAGACAAGCCATTGAACAGGTTGCTGATAAAGCAACTGAAGGTGCAATGCGGGCATCGGATGTTAATGTTCGAGCAGTAAACTTAAAAAAAGATGCAAATCAGTCTAGTCAAAAAGTTTCTGAAATATACTCTGACATGAAGGGCAGACTAGAACTTGCAATTGAACATGCTGGGACAGTTGCAAAAATTGATGAACTTCTGAACTCCATTTTGAGTTTAACAGAGCAGACAAACTTACTTGCATTGAATGCCTCTATAGAAGCTGCAAGAGCTGGAGATGCAGGTCGTGGCTTTGCGGTTGTAGCAAATGAAGTGGGTAGCCTTGCAGACCAATCGAAAAATATGGTTGCAAGTATTCAAGAAACTGTTGACAGCGTAAAAAATGCTGTAAATACGCTTATAGGTGACTCAAAAGAAATTCTGTCATTTATGGAGGAACAAGTACTTGTAGATTATGACAAACTAAATGACATAGGTGATCAGTACAATCAAGACGCAGACACATTCAATGAAATTATGACAGAGTTGAGTGCAATTTCAGAAGAACTATCAGGTTCTATGGAAAGCATATCCGATAATATCCAAAGTGTTGCAACAGCTTCGAAACAAGGTGCTGAAGGTATTGATCAGATTCTTGAAATGTCACGAGATGTTATGGATAAGAGTCAGCAGGTTAAAGAAATAATTGATGACAGTATACAATCAGTAGAATCGCTTGATTCTGTAATACAACAGTTCCAAGTATAGTGAACCGTAAAAAGGGGATTGCCATGAAGACATATCATATGAAAGTCATTGGGAGGGTTCAAGGTGTAGGGTTTAGATACTATACATTAGAACGGGCAAACTCTTTAGGTATTTCTGGATGGGTACGAAATTTAGAAGATGGAAGTGTTGAAATCAGTGCCACAGGTAATGATGCTACGCTTACTGAATTTGTAGAGTGCGTAAAAAAGGGACCTGCATTTTCACGTGTTGCAGAAGTGTTTGTGAATGAGGCACCGACTGGGTCTGGAAAAGATAATAAAGCGTTTAGAATTGTTTAAAGTTGATAAGAAAAAGTAGAAAATGAAGTAATGAATACAAGTAAAATGCGGTGAAATCGTAAATGATTTCACCGCATTTTTTATCCTCTTTGAAGTCCAGTTGCACCAGTTCGAATCATTTCTTTAATACCGTAAGGCTGGAGTTGCTCGACAGCTGCATCGATTTTATCTTGTGCCCCTAACAGGGATACTGTTAAGGTTGAGTCGGAGACATCGACTATGTTTCCTTTAAAGATCTCTGCCAAATCCATTACCTGACGACGATCCTTAATGCCTGCACGAACCTTTATAAGAGCTAGTTCATGCATCATTGAGTTTCCGTTATTAAGTTCATTAACCTTTAATACAGGAATAAGTTTGTGTAGTTGTTTCATCATTTGCTCAAGTAGCTTGTCGTCACACGTAACGCCAATAGTCATTCTGGATATATTAGCAGATTCTGTTGTACCAACAGATAAACTATCGATATTATAGCCTCGTCGACTGAATAAACCTGCAATTCTTGAGAGAACACCAGAGTGGTTCTCTACAAGTACTGATAAATATCGTTGTCTAGTTCCTAGTCCCATGTGTTCACCCCCAAATTGTATTCAAGTTTGGTTCAATTATACACTCTATCATTGTTGTTTCAGGATTTTCATTATAGCAATCAAATGCTTTTTCAAGTTCATCAAGTGAATGGACAGTATGTGCTGACAAACCGTATGCTTTCGCCACCATATTAAAGTCAGGATTGTTGTTCAAATGAATACCGAAGTATGAATCAGAACCATATGATTTATCTTGAAGTTCTTTAACCATACCCAGCCTACTATTATTCATAAGAATAAACAGAATTGGATGACCAGTCCCTTTGGCTATACCAAGTTCAGCAAGGTTCATTTGAATACTGCCATCACCTGTAAAACAGACTATTTGTCGTTTGTGCCCTTTCGCAACTGCAGCTCCAATCGCTGCGGGAAGGCCGTAGCCCATTGTTCCAAGCCCGCCTGAAGTAAAGAAACGTCTGCTACCACTAACAGGAAGGTGTCTTGCTGTCCAGATTTGGTGTTGACCAACATCAGTTGTGATAATCGCATTGTCTGCCAAGTGATTGTCTATAACCTTCATAATGTTTACAGGATTGAATTCCTCATGCCTGATTACATTTATTGTGTCTTCTACTTGAATAGAATCAAACCACTTGATCGATTTTGATTGATCGAGTTTTTCCGTCATTTGATGAAGAATTTTACCCGCATCACCGACAACAGGAATGTGTGTATTTAGATTTTTACCAACCTCTGCAGGATCTACATCAATATGAATTAGGCTTTTGTTTTTATGTTCCAAATCAAGGCCAATAACAGCACGGTTAGAAATTCTAGCACCTATAATCATAATAGCGTCTGCTTCTTGAATGGCCTCTCTTGCAGTGATGTGGCCGTGTCCTCCAATCATACCTAAAGAATATGGGTGATCTTCTGGAATAGCACCTTTTCCCATCATTGTATGAACAACTGGGACACCAGACTTTTCAACAAAATCAAGCAGGTTTTCACAGGCATCAGAACGCATGATTCCACCCCCAACCACTATAAGAGGTTTTCGACTGGTTTGTAGAATATGTAGAGCTTTCTTTACCTGTTTTGGATGACCATCAACAACTGGTTTATATCCGGGAATATCGAGTTTTTTCAAGTTAGTTGCACCACTAGAAATCATATTATTCTGAACGTCTGATGGTATATCAATAAGAACTGGACCAGGACGACCAGTTTGAGCAATATGAAACGCTCGTCTCATGGCTTCTGGAAGTTCATTTGCATTTTGAATCAAAATATTGTGTTTAGTAAATGGTTCAGAAGCACCAATAATGTCCGCCTCTTGGAATACATCCTTACCAATAGCGTATGTTGGAACTTGTCCGGAAATGACAACGAGCGGGATTGAATCAGCATAGGCTGTAGCTATTCCAGTAAGAGCATTGGTTGCTCCTGGCCCAGATGTGACTATACAGACACCTGCTTTTCCTTTTGCTCTTGCGTATCCGCTTGCTGAATGAACGACACATTGCTCGTGACTTGACAAGTAATGCTTGATGTTTGACTTGCGTAGTGCTTCATAGAGAGGAAGTACTGCGCCTCCCGGGTAACCAAAGATCGTATCAACGCCGTGATCTTCTAGACATTTTACGATATAATTTGCAGCTTGCATGTCATCATTTCCTCCTTTCATAAATTTAAATGAAAATTATTAGAATATTTTAACACCCATTGTAACAGAATAAAAATACAGGCGTCAATGCAAAATTGTATAAAATTCTGTACAATTTGAGTAAAGTCGATTTTCTTAAACTTGGTGTGGATTTATAAAAAAATTGGCAGTGTTCAAGAAAAGTACTCAAATTTAGATATTTCAAATTATTTTAAAAAATAGTGTTGACGCTCAGTTTATACTCTGGTAATATTACTTTCAACATCAAGAAAAAATAGCAAGATGTAAACGCTTTGATGGAACGCGATTGTTGCAGTTGTTGAGCTCAGAGAGCCGGTGGTTGGTGAGAACCGGACGAACACGTGACAGTCTACTCATTCCGGAGCAGACACCCTGAAACTATAGTAAGGGGGTATGGATGGCCTCATTATCGGCCTACACTTCCGAAGTGGAGTGTACCGAGCGACCCTTAGGATTTCTATGGGTAACTTAAGGTGGTACCGCGGGAATTAACAACCTCGTCCTTAATATTTATAAGGACGAGGTTTTTTTAATGCACAAAAATACAATATAAAGTTCGACTTCATAGCGACTGTTGTCCGGACAAGTCCAGT
>LQAE01000281.1_pt1 | contig 12717 bp, 8 predicted proteins | sample 1535771 | NCBI WGS metagenome assembly LQAE01 (sample SAMN04331582, study PRJNA305678) | bioreactor metagenome | isolation source: bioreactor_1 inoculated with Wadden Sea sediment 1st replicate of a... | place: Germany:Bremen
TTAGAAATTGCTAAGAAGCTCAACATGACTGAAAACGAAGTTCTCGAAACATTCGAGTCTCTAAAAGCAAAAGGATTAATACGACGATTCGGAGGCATAGTCAACATAGCTGAAATTGGAATTGTCAGTACCTTAGTTGGGTTGAAAATCAAAGAAGATAACGTTGAAAAAGTAGCACTTAAAATCAATGAACTTACGGGTGTGACCCATAATTATCAGAGAGACGATGAATATAACCTTTGGTTTACTTTAATGGAATCCACTCAAAGTGAGTTAGAAAATCATTTATCCACAATTAAGACGATGGAAGAAGTCGAGAGCCTAATCAACCTCCCATCAAAAAAGAAATTTAAGACGAAAGTCATCTTAAAGGTTTAAAAGGGGGTGCATTATGGATAATTTAGATTTAGATATACTATATGCAATTTCTGGAGATATGGAACTAACACCTGAGCCGTTTCGATTTATTGGTGAACAGATTGGTATTGATGAGTCCGAAGTTATTAAGAGAATCGGCAAAATGACAGAGGACGGAATTATAAAGAGAATAGCGCCAATTCTATATCATCATAAGGCAAAATTTCAGTCTAATGCATTAACCATATGGTCTATAGACCAGGAAAATGTAGACGAAGTTGCTGACTTTTTAATGTCTTTTCAGCATATAAGCCATGTTTATGAAAGAGAGTCATGCACAGAGTGGCCGTATAATCTATACGGAATGATTCACGCAAAAAATCCTGAGGAAATAGATGATACTATAAGTCAAATTCTTAAAAAGACTGGTGATGTTTCATATAAAATTGTGTATACAACAAAAGAATGGAAGAAAACAAGTCCTGATTTGAAGTATTTATTAGGTAAAGAATAGCACATATATTAATCAAGCTAGGGGTGTATACACCCCTAGCTTTTTTAATTCAGCTTTAAATTCGCTCTAGGACATATCCCCCCATTACTGGGTATGTTAGAATGTTCCTAGGATACGGAATAAAGGATATGATAGATATGAGAAAAATAACAGTCGGCATACTTGCTCACGTCGATGCAGGGAAAACAACCCTGTCTGAGAGTATGTTGTATTTAAGTGGAAAAATACGCACGTTAGGACGTGTAGATAATAGAGATGCCTACCTTGACACGTATGAACTGGAAAGATTACGTGGAATTACTATATTCTCAAAGCAGGCGGTCATGAATTTTGATGACACAGAGCTTACACTGCTTGACACGCCAGGCCATGTGGACTTTTCTGCTGAAATGGAAAGAACGCTACAGGTTCTTGACTACGCAATTTTAGTTGTTAGTGGTGCCGATGGTGTGCAAAATCATACAAAGACATTGTGGGAGCTTCTTCAATTGTATAGTATTCCTACGTTTATATTTGTAAACAAGATGGATCAAGGTGGTACTGAAAGAGCAAAAGTAATGGGATCACTACATAAAGAATTGAGTGACAGGTGTATTGCATTTGACTCAGATGATATAGATGAACGAAATGAATTGTTAGCCTTATGTGACGACGACATTATGGACAGTTATATGGAAAATGGTCAAATAGAAGACTCAGACATAACAACGCTTGTTCATTCTCGAAAGACATTTCCAGTCTATTTCGGGTCTGCACTCCGACAAATTGGAACAGAAGAATTTGTTAATGGCTTCTTGAAATATGCAGACGAAAAGTCATATTCCGAGGATTTTGGTGCAAAGGTTTATAAAATTTCAAGAGACACACAGGGCAATCGTCTAACTCATATGAAAATAACAGGTGGCGTTTTGAAGGTAAAAGACCCAATAGTAGTACAAGGTGTTTCGGAAAAAGTTAATCAAATTCGAATCTACTCTGGTGACCGTTTTCATACTGAAAATGAATTAAGAGCAGGAGCAGTGTGTGCTGTAACTGGGCTTACACAAACCAAGCCAGGACATGGTCTTGGAATAGAAGCAGAGTCAACACCACCTCAATTAGAACCAGTCTTGTCTTACCAAGTGATTCTAACACCAGATGTAGATGAAAGACAGATCCTTCCCAAGCTAAGAGAGCTTGAAGAAGAGGAGCCAGAGCTTCGAATATTATGGAATGAAGTACATCAGTCAATTCATATACAAGTTATGGGTGCTGTTCAGCTTGAAATCCTTCAATCTATTATTAAAGAGCGATATGGAGTTCTGGTGGATTATGGTCACGGGGAAATTGTTTATAAAGAAACGGTTTCAAGTGTAGCTGAAGGTGTTGGTCATTTTGAACCATTAAGACATTATTCTGAAGTTCATTTGTTAATAGAGCCAGGTGAACGTGGCAGCGGCATGGTGTATAGCACAAATTGCAGTGAAGATATTTTGGACAGGAATTATCAAAATTTAGTCCTAACACATCTAAATGAAAAATCACACATAGGTGTATTGACTGGAGCACATGTAACAGATATGAAAGTTACACTGGTAACTGGACGTGCCCACAATAAACATACTGCAGGTGGTGATTTTAGAGAAGCGACTTTTAGAGCCCTTCGTCAAGGTCTTATGGAAGCACAGTCAGTTTTACTAGAACCATATTATAGATTTAGGCTAGTATTGCCTGAAACTATGGTTGGTAGAGCAATGACTGATATTGATAAAATGTATGGCACATGTACTTTAGAACAGACCAATGGTGATATGGCAGTGGTTATAGGTGAAGCGCCAGTTTCTACAATGCAAAACTATCAGCAAGAAGTTCATGCTTATACAAAAGGTGAAGGGCGTTTGTCCATTTCTGTTAATGGTTATAGTGTTTGCCACAATGCTGACGAAATAATCGAAAAGTCTCAATATGATCCAGATCTTGATCCTCTAAATCCAACAGGTTCAGTTTTCTGTACCAAAGGATCAGGTTACCTTGTACCTTGGAATGAAGTCAAAGAGCATATGCACGTTGAAAGTTACTTAAAACCTGAACGAAAAATATCAAATGAGACGTCTGTTCAACAACGTCAAACAACCGATGAAGATTTCATTAGTTTAGAAGAAATTGATTCAATAATGAACAGCACTTCATTTGCCAATCAAGGACGGAAAAATATATGGAAGAAGCGTAGCAGTGCTAAAGACAGCTACTATGCATCCCTGTCAGGGGGACCGAACTATGGAAAAACCGTAGGCAATGCCATGAATACCTTAGCGACAGAGGAATACTTGCTTGTGGATGGTTACAATATTATCTTTGCCTGGCCTGAACTTGAGGAACTGGTAGACGAAAACATGGATGCGGCCCGAAACAAGCTCATGGATATTTTGAGCAACTATCAGCCTATTCGAAAGTGTAAGATTATGCTGGTTTTTGACGCTTATCGTGTTGAAGGTCGAAAGGAATACGTTCTAGATTACCATAATATAAAAGTCGTATTTACAGGGGAAGCCCAGACGGCAGATCATTTTATTGAAAAATTTGCCCATACCAATAAGATGAACTACCGCATTGTAGTTGCTACTTCCGATGGTCTTCAGCAGATCATTATTAGAGGGGCTGGTGCAGGGTTATTGTCGGCAAGAGATTTGAGAGAAGCTGTCTACTCTGCAGAGGAAGCTCTTGATCGAGATCATTTGACCAAAAATAAATCATCTTCAGGCCGACTGGAAGACACCTTGTCAGATGAAGTCAGGGAGAAGCTGAAAGATACATTTGGTGACAAGTAACAGGATATGGATTTGATTTAGATAATGTAAATGGATAAAATTTAATAGGCTAAAAGTATTAACTTAGAATAATTAACGCCCCTAGTGATAAACTGCCTCTAGTAATGACAGCAGGTCCCACTAGAGGCGTTTTTTTATGCTGTATTACGGTGAAAGTATATTAAACTGCTTAGTATTTTTCCAGAGTGGTAAAAAATGAACACAAGCACTGAAACGGGGTGGAGTGAAATGAAAGATAGATTGGACAGTCAGTATTTTATGAAGTTGTTTAGAGAGTCGGCAGATGCATATTTGATTATTGATCAAGGCATAATTACCGACTGCAATGAAACAAGTGCAGACCTTCTAAAAATGAAAAGAGAAGATGTCATTGGGCTAAAACCTTGGGATATATCACCCGAGTACCAGTGGGATGACATTTCTTCGAAGGATAAGGCTCAAATGTTTATAGATGAAGCGATTAAAAATGGTAATAATCGTTTTGAGTGGATTCATAGAAAGTCAGACGGTGAGGTGTTTTGGGCTGAAGTTGTTTTAACTGCAATTCATAATACTGATGAATCATCAACAATTTTTGTTACATGGAGAGATATATCCAACAGAAAGCAAATAGAGTATGAGAACAATCGTCTTGTAGAGCGATTGAATCTTGCAACAGAGAATTCTCATACAGGTTTATGGGACTGGAATATACAAACAGGGAACGTGGAATTTAATGAGGAATGGGCACATATCTGTGGGTATAAGCTGTCTGAACTGGAGCCAACGAATATTGACACATGGATGGCGTTGGCAAATCCAGATGACCTAGAAGACTCTGGGCGCAAACTAGAGGCCCACTGGCGTGGAGACACTCCATATTATGAATGCGAAGCAAGAATGAAACACAGGAATGGCCAGTGGATTTGGGTTCTTGATCGTGGTAAGGTCGTGAGCTGGACTGAAGACGGAAAGCCACTTAGGATGATAGGAACTCACACTGAAATTACTGAGATTAAGAAAAACAATCAGAAGCTAAAAAAAGCCATGGAGGAAGCGCGACGTATGGCTGAGAAGGCTGCAGAAGCCGATAAAATGAAAAGCCAGTTTCTCGCGAATATCTCCCACGAAATCAGAACACCTATGAATGGTGTTATTGGATTTTTGGAAATGTTAAAAAGTACTGGCTTAACGAAAGAGCAGTATGAATACATTGGAGAAGCAACCAGTGCAACAGAACACATGATGCAGCTTATTAACGACTTACTGGATTATTCTAAGATGGAAGCGGGGGAGACAGAGCTTGAAAAGATTCCGTTTAATCTAAAAAAGTGTGTTTCTGAAGTTATGAGCTTACTTGGACATAGGGCCGCCAGAAAGGAGCTTGATTTCTATGGTGTTGTACATTCTTCCATACCAAAGGATGTCATAGGTGATCCAACAAGATTAAAACAGATTTTGATCAATCTTCTAAACAATGCGATTAAATTCACATCGCAAGGTGAGGTTATGCTTGATGTCCGTGAGGTTCAGACTGACAATGAGCATGTTGATGAGCCGTCAAAAAACGGGACGAGAATTAGATTTTCCATAAAAGACACAGGTGTTGGTATTCCTCAAAAGACAATGAAGTCCCTATTTAAGCCTTTTATGCAGGCGGACACATCCACAACGAGGTTGTATGGTGGCACTGGACTTGGACTGAGTATATGTAAAAAACTGGTCGATTTAATGGAGGGAGAAATTGCCATTGAAAGTGAAGTGGGCAGGGGGACTGTATTCTGGTTTGAAATTGACATGGAGACTACAAACGTCACTTTATCCTCAGACCAGATCGTAACTGAATTATCTATTGGGGAGGTCTTATTTGCATGCTGTGATGACTCGGATGAGAGCCAAGTATGCAAGTATATAAATGAAGTATCAAGTGATATAGAAATCGTAAATTCGAAAGCCGCTATATCGGAAATGATTTTTAGAGGTACAATGAAGTCATATGACATCATTCTTATAGACGCCTATATGCCTAATTTGAACACTGTTTTGATTGCGAGAGAGTTGAAGTCGTCAAGCATTACAAGAAATACAAAATTGGTATTATTGTGTGATCAGCTAGGTTTTCCTGGGTTTGGGAAGGAACTAACAGGCCTATATGATGGTTTTATCACTAGAGATGTAAGTCGAAATCAGTTGTACCAGGCGTTGAAAGGCGTTATGAATGATGAAGTGTTTGATGATACCCCTGTAACGCGAACAGAGCCTTATGATATGTCTAAACTTTATGATGGTTATAAGCCGAAAATTTTACTTGCTGAGGATAATGAAATCAACCAAAATTTGCTGCTCACATATTTCGTAAAGAAAGGTGTCCAGTGTGACATAGCCGTTAACGGTCTAGAAGCTGTGAAAGCTGTTCAAATTGAAGAGTATGACTTAGTCCTAATGGATTGCCAAATGCCTGTATTAGATGGGTATTCTGCGACGCGAAAAATACGTTCTCTTAACGATGAAGTTAAACATATACCAATTGTGGCTTTGACTGCAAATGCTATGAAAGAAGAGCGAGAAAAGTGTCGAAGAAGCGGCATGAACGATTATCTGAGCAAGCCTCTTAAGTTTGAAGCGCTTGATGCGCTGATAAGAAAATATGTTCAGCCTAAAACAGCTTCACAACAGGTGCATGGGGGAAACAAAGACAACTTTATTGACCAGGCAAAAAATGAGCTAATGAGCAGCTCAAGCATCAGTGAAGAGGATGTTGAAAAGATATTTGAACTATATTTGAAGACTTTAACTGAGAAACTGGAGGGTTTAAGATCGTCAGTGGATAAGGGTCAGTACGAGGATATAGTTTTTCAGGCACATCAGCTGAAGGGCACGTCAGGAAATTTACGCATTAAAATTATAGAAAGCAAAATGAGATCTCTTGAAGAGAAAGCTAATGACAAAGACATTGATGGTTGCAGTAAAATTTTAGATGAGGTAACCATCCTTTTTAAGAACCTCTAGCCTTGATTGTGCAGGTTGGAATACACCAATCCCTTGCTTGATCAAGCTCAGCAGATAATCAAACCATCCGTTATGTGAAGTAAGGGTGGTTTTTTTTATGGGCATTGACAAGTTAACCAGAATGTAAGAAAATGAAGTTGATATAAAATTGTACTAACTACAAATTGAGTTGGTACCATGCGTTTGAAAGGAGATTTACAATGTTATTACTTCACTACCCATCTTGAACAAGCAGCAGAAAAGCCAAGGCTTGGCTTGATGAAAACAATGTTGCTTATGAGCTTAGACTCATTCATAAGGACAATCCGAAAGCGGATGAAGTACGTGAGTGGATGAAACTTAGTGGACTTGAACTAAAGAGGTTTTTTAATACCAATGGGAAGCTTTTTAAAGAAAATAACTTAAAAGAGCGTTGGGATTCTTTATCAGAAGAGGAACTACTTAAGATCCTTGAAAGTGATGGTATGATGCACAAAAGACCAGTTCTTGTTGGAGAAGATTTCGCACTGACTGGATTCAAGATAAAAGAGTGGGAAGAGAAATTTAGTTTATAAAATGAATCAAAGCCCTTGGGTATGACAAGTATAATAGGTCATACTTAAGGGCTTATTTTATTGGGCACTAAGTCTGTAGTTTATAAATTGTGATTAACTATAGTTCTGCCAACATGTTGACCAGCGAGCATTTGGTCAATTTTTTCACTTAAGTTGTCTAAAGACACTTCATGTACACCCGATTGAATGTTGTTTATTTTCCAAGATGTTGAAAGCATTGTCCAAATCGTTTTTCGTAGGGGCATTGGGCACTGAACCGAATCAATACCGATTAGACGTACACCTCTTAAAATGAATGGGTAGACTGAACTAGAAAACTCATGAGAGGCCACATTGCCACAGCAAGTTACACAACCGCCGTAGTTTGTTAGTTTAAGGGCGGTTGCCAGGGTGTTGCCACCAACTGTATCAATGACTCCAGCCCATCTACCTCTTAGCAGAGGTCTTCCAGATTCGTCATTAAGTTCTTTTCGGTCAACAATGTCTTTGGCACCAATCTCTTGTAGCCATGTCTTTTGCTCTGCTTTTCCTGTTGCTGCAATAACACTATATCCTAACTTACTGAGAATCGATATAGCTGTGCTTCCAACGCCACCAGTTGAACCAGTTACAAGAATATCTCCATCTTCTGGTTTTACGACTGAAATTAAGTTATAAACAGATAAAGCCGCTGTAAAGCCAGCAGTACCATAAATCATACTTTCGTTTAAAGTAAGATCCTTAGGACATGGTACAACCCACTGGGCTGGAACTCGAATGTACTCGCCATATCCGCCAGACGTGTTCATGCCCAGATCATAGCCAGTTACAATAACTTTATCGCCAGATATGAATAGGTCAGAGCTACTTTCTTCAACAATACCTGCAGCATCAATGCCTGGTGTATGAGGGTAGTTTCTTGTGACCCCCTTGTTGCCTGTTGCAGAAAGAGCATCTTTATAATTAAGTGATGAGTAACAAACCTTTATTAGCACATCACCTTTAGGTAGTTCTGATATACTCTTTTGAATTATCTTATGCTCAAAAACAGATGATTCAACTTCTGTAACTTGCATTGCCTTAAATTGTTTTACGTCCATAATGGCCTCCTTCATGAGATTGGTTATGAATAATGGTTCTGCATCGAACTAATCTTAAAACATAAAAGGTTCTATGTCAAACTATTTTTCTGTTCAATTTCAGTTTAACGTATTATAATGGGGGGAGTCATAAGAAATGAGGTCGAATAATGCAGGATAAATATATAGTCTATTTTGTCAGTAAGACGAAAAAGAAAATGTCTAAATTTATAGAAAAAAAACTTATAGAAAAAGGTATTGATGATTTAGTACCTTCATATGGAAATATTTTGACGGTTTTATATGACCACGGTGGCTCATTAAGCATGAAAGAGATCGGTGCACTGCTGGGAAAAGAGAAATCAACAATCACCACATTAGTAAACAAATTAGAGAAGCTTGGCTATATAGAGAAGGTCAAAAGCAAGGAAGATAGGCGAACGACGTACGCCTGTTTGACTCAAAAGGGACGCAGTATAGAAAAGACATTTGTCGATATATCAAAAGATGTTCAGAGTACTGCGTACAATAATTTTACTCATGAAGAAAAAAGTGAACTACTAAGACTCCTTAAAAAGTTGAATCAGAATTTTGACGAGTAGAAAAAAACCCACTTGCAAAATAGAAAAACATCAGTTATACTTCACACATAAACTAAAACTAACTAACTAACAAGAGGTAATTTTATGAGTGTGCAGGTTCAAAACTAATAGAATTAAATATTTCTTAAAGGCATTATGCAATGCGAGATACGTGTATCTAATGGTACATGTACTATTTGTTGTACCTTTAAGATTAATTCAGTTAAGAACCGTTATATCTGCTTATAAAATTTTCCCTTAATGAATAAGGGCATCTTGTAGTTTTTATTTGCTAACAAAACCGTGCTTGCACGGTTTTTTTGTACACAAATTTTGATCATATGGATTGATGAGGCCTAAGTATTTTGGGGTTACTTGTCATAACCGCGTGAATGTGTTGTGTATGAAATAGCAAATAATACTAATATTGATGATTTAAGCTATAGGTGTAATGTGTTCACCTATAGCTTTTTTGTTTTTTGAAGGGGGACGAATATAAAAAGATGAAAAAGATGAAAATATATAAAGATGTAAATTATCAAGACCTTAAAATGGGAATCAATCAAAATAGAAAAAGAAAGCTTGCGAACATACAAGCTAAAGTAAGGAGACAAAAATCATGAACAATCAAAACACATTATTCAACGAAAAAACGCTAAGTATACTTGGCTATATCGATATCAAAGAAAAAATAAAAGGTTTTGCATCAAGTAATTTAGGTAAAAAGCTTGCAGAAGAAATGACGCCACATACAAATCCAAAGGTTGTCCTAAATCGTAATGAAGAAGTTCTTGAAGCGGTAAAAATTCTAACAGAAGGGTCTGGACTGAGTCTTGGTGGTATTAGCGACATTACACCACAAATGACAAAACTTGAAAAAGGAATGTTTCTTCATCCAGAAGAACTTTTGAAAATAGCAGATTTTCTACGCTGTATTCGTCAACTGAAAAAATCAGTAGAAACGTATATGTATTTGGCACCTATACTGTATTCATACTCGCTTGGACTTGAAAGCTTCAAGGACATTGAAAGTGAAATTGAATACTGTATTGAAGGCAGTATTGTTCACTCAAGAGCAAGCAAAACACTTGAAAAAATTAGAAACAAAATTCAGGTTCTGCATAGTAAACGAATTGACAAACTAAACAAGTTCTTAACAGCAGAAAAGAATGCCAAACACATTCAAGAGAACTTCTACAGCCAAAGAGATGACAGGTATGTAATTCCAATAAAAGCTTCATCAAGAAAATTTGTAGAAGGCACAATTATTGACTCATCTGCATCAGGGTCTACTGTATATGTGGAAATTGACACTATAAAAGATCTAACAATTGAAATCATTATGTTAAAGGCTCAAGAGGAGGAAGAATGTAATCAAATTCTAGCAAGCCTCTCAGCTAAAGTGTATGAACGTGTTAATGAGATTAATAATGCCGTTCATGTTATTGGAAAATATGATTTTATAATGGCGAAAGGGAAATACTCTGTTGCTATTGGTGGTAATGAAATCACAATTACAGATAATGAAGTTGTTGACCTAAAAAAAGCAAGACATCCAATGCTGGGTGAAGAAGCCGTACCACTTGACATTCGAATTGGTAAGGACTACAGAACGCTTATTATTACTGGACCAAACACTGGTGGAAAAACTATTACTTTAAAAACAGTTGGTCTTATTGCACTTATGACTCAAAGTGGAATCCTGCCACCAGTAGGCAAAGGCAGTAGTATTTCAATATTCAACAAAGTACTTGTGGATATTGGGGATTCCCAGAGTATTGAACAGTCTTTATCAACATTCTCAGGACATATGAGTGCCCTAGTTGATATTGTACGTATTTCATCAAGACGAACGCTTGTACTTATCGATGAAATTGGAACTGGAACGGATCCTAAAGATGGTGCAGCTCTTGGTATTGCAATATTAGAAGAAATTTATAACAGAGGTGCAATAACATTTGTCAGCACACACTACAGTAAAATCAAAGAATACAGTGAAGTTCATAGTGGTTTTATGAATGCTTCTATGGATTTTGACAAAAAAACCTTACAACCTCTATATAAGCTGTTAATCGGTGTTGCGGGTGAAAGTAATGCTCTATGGATTTCAAAAGAGCTAGGATTAGCAGACAAGATCATTGACCGTGTGAAACATATTAATTCAACCCATGAAATTGTTGCAGCTAGAAAAATTAATAAGTTCTCCAAAAAGAAAAGCAGAGTTGAAGAAATAAAAAATGCGCAAGCTGGACCTGACCCAAATCGAGTTGTTTATGAAAAAGGTGACAGAATTACAATTAATGAGACAGGGAATCATAGTCTTGTATTTGAACATAATTTAGATGAACATGAAGTAACACTATTTAGGGATGGCAAGTACAGTAAAATGAGTGAAAAGAGAGTTACCCTAGATAAACGTAGAGAAGTTTTGTATCCAGATGGTTATGATTTAGACCAGTTGTTCATTTCATTCAAAGAAAGAAAGCTAGAGAAAGACATGAAAAAAGGTCGCTTCAAGAATCTACAAGAATTAAATGAAAGACTTGCTGACTTGAATAAAGAATAGGTTGTTTTGAACGTATTATGGTCAACATGGAGGGTATATGAAAATTGAAATTAGAAATGAAAAACCAGAAGATTATACAAAAGTTGAAGACGTAGCGAGGGATGCATTTTGGAACTTATACAAACCAGGATGCAGTGAACACATGGTTATTCATGCAATGCGAAGTCATCCTGATTTTATAGCAGAGCTCACGTTTGTCATTGAAGTTGATGGTGAGATTGTCGGCAGTATTTTCTATACGAAATCAAAGATAATCAGTGAAAAGGACCAAGCGTTTGAAACTATATCATTTGGCCCAGTGAGCATATTGCCAGGGAAGCATAGACAAGGTTTCGGCAAAAAAGTAATCGAACATTCTATTAGGCTTGCAAAGGAGCTAGGACACCGCGCTATATTAACTCTGGGGTATCCTTATCACTATGAACCGTATGGATTCAAGGGGGGCAAGACATATGGTATTTCAATGCCTGATGGGAAATTTTATAAAGGGCTTCTTGTCCTTCCACTATATGAAGGTGCGTTAGATAATATCTCAGGCAAAGCATGTTTTTCAGACATTCTTGAAGAACCAACCGATGAGGCATTAGAGGCATTCGACAAACAGTTTAAGCACAAGGAAAAAGGATTTCAAGACAGTCAGAAGGAATTTGAAGCCTCTGTTGTATTACTTGACGAATAAAGAACATCTATAAATAGACCTTCTATATAAAGACTAGGGATCGGAAAAATGCCCTAGTCTTTATATGTTTCGGCTATCATAAGCCCAGTGAAGTAGAGCTTGACGCTGTTTACGCCTACATTCTAGGTTATAGGGTTCACAATATTTTTTAAGAGCACCAATATGACGTTTCATCGCTTTCCATCTTTTAACTTGTCGCTTGTCTTCATCTGGTATGCGACGACCGTAGTAATATCGGCAATACCACTGGAACCACCCTCTTGGGTCATCTGGGTGTATCCAGCCTTTTCTTTGCCACTCTTGCAAGGACAAAGAAGCATCGACTTGGAATAAATTAAGTGAAATATCTTTTTGAGAAGACAGTTTTGCATTAGCAAACCAGTCTGGTGGAAACTCTTTAATACAATCAGTCATATACTTTCCACCAAAGACACCAAGGGTTAACATTTCTTTAGGTGTCAGTTCTGGCTTGAACTCAGGATCAAAATTTTCGCCTATAGCCTCAGTAAGATAGTAATGGGTATTTTGCATTTTGTCATAAACAACCACTTTTTTATTCATAGAATCACCTCTGGGTATAATGGTAGCAGGTTTTACTATATTATTATACCCG
>LQAE01000283.1_pt1 | contig 12631 bp, 7 predicted proteins | sample 1535771 | NCBI WGS metagenome assembly LQAE01 (sample SAMN04331582, study PRJNA305678) | bioreactor metagenome | isolation source: bioreactor_1 inoculated with Wadden Sea sediment 1st replicate of a... | place: Germany:Bremen
ACGAGTTTTCTTGCAAGTGTTTCGATCTTTGTTTTCTCAACATCCTTGATGACAATTGCAAATTCGTCATTATTAATTCTAATGACCTCGCTTCCTATTTCATTCAGGCGTAACGTGTTTTCTATTCTTGTAGGCACTTCAACCAATACTTTATTTCCAACATCATAGCCATAATTGTCATTAATCTTTTGAAACTTATCGATGTCAACATCTAAAACATATCCAATCTGAACTGATGAAACAGCTTTTTCTAATTTATCACGATTCATGTGTTTTTCGATACTCATACTCTTACCCTCCAGTGTCTGTATTGTTTGATGTTCAAATAATTGAACCCCGGGGAAAAATTCGATGTACTGAGCATTTTTTCGATAGGAAGATGGAGACTTTCCAAATAGTTTTTTAAAGGCTCTTGAATAGGATTCATAGCTCCCATACTTAAATTTTATAGCAATTTCAAGAATACTCATGTCTGTATAAACAAGGTCATACGCTGATAATGACAACCTTCGTTTTCTGATATAATCTTTGATCGTTGTGTCGAATACAGCAGAAAACATCTTGTAAAGTGCTGAGGTTGAAGTATAGCAGTTAGCAGAAATCTGCTCTATCTTCAAATCCTCTTCAATATTCTTTTCAATATAGTCAAGAGCATTCTGAACTATTGAAATTAATCCATGAGCGTTCATAAAGCTACCTCCTTTACTCAGTACTATGAGATCTCAATACAATTCTATATGATTACAATTCACTTTACATGATATTTTTTATATGTTTGATTAAGATAAATAAAAGAGCCACGAATCAACGTGGCTCTTACTTTAATTCTATTCAGTTCAAAACTAGCTAGACGTATCAAATGTTTCTATAAACTCACTGAGTTCAAGACGCGTAGCATCTCGCTCAGATTCAGCTTCTACAAGTTTTGCTCGAAGCATTTCGATCTCAACATCTTTGTCTTTTATTGATTTTGCCATTGACTCAGCTTTGTTTTCAGCAAGATTAAGTCTTTGATCTTTTTCAGCAAGTTCACTTCCGACTCGATTAATCTCTTTTCGCAGCTCAAGAATAGACTGCTCATAAGTTGCTGTATTCTCAACCAACTTGTCAAATTCATTCTCAACAGCTTTATGTGCTTCGCCCTTCTCCTTCAATTCATTTTGAAGTCGAATTAAGCAATCTTTCATTGTCTTCAGTTCGCCATCAGGATTTTCAAGTCGTTCAAGCAGCTCTACTTTTTCCTTTTCTAGTTTTAAATAGTCATCTCCGACATTTAGTGCAGTCAGGACTGCTATCCATGTCGTGCTGAATTTCTTATTTCTGTCGTATATTGCGCGCATCTTATCGTCTATAAGATTTGCAACTTGTTGTACAAACTCTCGGGACTCATCACTTCGGATGGTATACTCCTGACCGAGAATACGCACTATCACTTTATTTTTAACGGTCACCTATGAACAGCCCCTTTTTTGATCCCAATAATGTCACCCAACTCGTTGACAGTTATCCCTAGGTCAATATATTCGCCGTCAGGTAGTGTATTCCTTCTTTTAATTAAGAAAAATTATCGAAGTTCTGCACCAGTTTCCGACTTCAAAGCTTCACCGATCTTATCATATACCGCATTAACCTCTTCATCCGTTAGTGTTTGCTCTGAACTTCTGAAGCTTAGTGCATACGCTATAGACTTGTAACCCGCTTGAATTTGCTCACCTTCGTAGACATCAAACAGTTTCACTGACTCAAGTAGATCCCCGCCATTCGCTTCTATAATAGACACGATTTTACCAGACTCAACAGTTTTTTCAACTAGAAGTGCGATATCACGTGTGCTTGCCGGATACTTTGGAAGCGGCTTGTAAATACGATCAAGTCTTGTCATTTGAAGTATGATATTAAAATCGATATCTGCAAGGAAAGTCTTCACATCGATATCGTAGTTTTCAAGTGTCTTAGGATGAACTTCACCCATAGTACCTAAAATATGGTTACCCCAAACTAGAGTTGCACAGCGTCCTGGGTGGTATGTTGGATGATTAGATTCCTTGTGGTACTGCACACCCTTAATACCAAGAACGGCAAACATTTCGTCAATTCTACCTTTTAGAGTGAAGAAGTCCTCTTCTTTACCATATGCACCCAGACAAAGTTGCTTCTTTTCTATAGGAAGATTTACAACTGGCATTTCTCTTGGGAAGAACAGATTTCCAATTTCATATGCAACAGCAGTTTCTACTGAACGATTGTAGTTTTTACCAAGTACTTCAAGCATATTCGCATTTAGAGTTGTTCTCATAGTTGAGTACTCTTCACCAAGTGGATTGATGAGCTTAATAGCATTCCTAAGCATTGAATCCTTAGGTAGACGAAGCTTGTCATATTGGCTTGGGCTTACAAATGAGTATGTCAGAATTTCGTTCATTCCAACACCACAAAGTGCATCTTTTGTAATGTCCTCAATTATTTGACCATTTGTCTTAGCACCCCACTGCGCGTCTGCAGGAAGAGTCGCTTTTATTGCATCGTAACCATAAATACGAGCAACTTCTTCAACAAAATCTATTTCCTCAATCAGATCAAGACGGAAGGCTGGCGGAAGACAAGCTATCTTTCCATCCTTCATTTCTGTCTTAATTTGAAGCTTGTTTAGTATGTCCGTAATCTCTTCAGTTGTAAGATCAACACCAAGCAGTCCAACAACACGCTCTGGACGAACCATAATCTCTTCAACTGCTTTTGGAGCAGGATATACATCGATCATACCTTTAACAACTGTACCTGCACCAATCTTTTCGATTAGGTGACAAACACGGTCAAGAACTTCTGGAATGTACTCTGGTGAAACACCTTTTTCAAATCTAGAAGAAGCTTCTGAACGGAGACCAAGGTCACGAGAAGTCTTTCTGATGTTTGATTTGAAGAAGTTAGCCACTTCAATAAGGATTGTCTTCGTGTCATCCTTAATTTCCGTATCTGCACCACCCATAATACCTGCAAGTCCAACCGACTGCTTTGAATCAGCAATAACCAGCATATCTTCTGTTAAAGTACGTTCCTCTTCATCAAGCGTTACAAGAACTTCACCAGCTTTAGCACGACGAGCAATTAGCTTTTTACCTTCTAGAGTTTCTAGATCGTATGCATGAATTGGCTGACCGTACTCAAGAAGTACAAAGTTTGTAATATCAACAATATTGTTAACTGGACGCATACCAGCTTTCATAATTGCAAGTTGTAACCATGTTGGAGACGGTTCGATTGTAACGTTCTTAACAACTCTACCACCAAAACGAGGGCAAAGGTCAGCGTCTTCAATCTCGATTGTAGCGTAATCATTAACATCATCCACTTCTGTTTGGATTGATGTATCTGGCATAGTCAGTTCCTTGTCAAATGTTGCCGCAGATTCACGCGCCATTCCCAGAATACTCAAACAGTCTGGACGGTTTGGCGTAATTTCAAACTCAATTACGTGGTCATTTAGATCAAGAACTTCTTTAATATCTGTACCCAGCTCTGGCTCGCCTTGGATAATATAAATACCATCAGCGTATTCCTTCTGGATTACTTTCTTTTCGAAACCAACTTCTTCAAGAGAACAGAACATACCATTTGACACAACGCCTCTTAGCTTGCCCTTCTTGATTTTCGTACCGTCATGCAGCATAGACTTATGAAGTGCAACTGGGATATAGTTTCCTGGATACACATTTTGAGCCGCAGTAACGATTTGGATTGGTTCCTCTTCACCGATGTCTACGCTTAGAACGAGTAGCTTATCTGCGTCTGGATGTTGCTCTCTTGTCAGACATTTTGCCGCAACAATACGGTCAACTTGTCCTGCAACAGATTCTACAGCTTCTGTATTTGAACCTGACATGATTAGACGATCTTCTAGCGTCTTGATATCGATGTCATCAATGTTTACATATTTTTTTAACCAATTAACTGGTACTAACATCTCTTTTCCCTCCTACTCTAGAATTGATCGATGAAACGCATGTCGTTGTCGAAGAAGTGACGGATATCGTCAATTTCAAGCTTTAACATAGTGATACGGTCAACACCCATACCAAATGCAAAACCTGAGTACACTTCTGGGTCGATTCCACATTCAGCAAGAACGTGAGGATGAACCATACCACAACCTAGAATTTCGATCCAACCAGTACCACTACACACTCTACAACCTGCACCATCACACTTGAAGCAAGTTACATCAACTTCTGCACTTGGCTCAGTGAATGGGAAGTGGTGTGGACGGAATTTTGTCTGTGTGTTACTACCAAAAATACGCTTTGCGATCATATCTAGTGTGCCTTTAAGATCAGCCATTGTAATGCCTTCACCTACCACTAACCCTTCAAGTTGGTGGAACATTGGCGAGTGCGTTGCATCCAGCTCATCAAAACGGAAACAACGACCAGGTGAGATTATCTTGATTGGCGGCTTCATTTTCTTCATTGTACGAATCTGTACAGGCGACGTATGTGTTCTTAGTAGTAGATCATCTGCAATGTAGAATGTGTCTGATGTTGAACGTGCAGGGTGGTCTTTAGGTGAATTAAGTGCGTCAAAGTTATTGTATACTGTATCAACTTCAGGCCCTTCAGCAATTTTAAAGCCCATACCGATGAAGTTTTCTTTTAATTCGTCAAGAACCTTGTTTAGAGGGTGACGCTTACCAGCTCTAGAAACCTTACCAGGCATAGTTACGTCAATTGTTTCAGCTTCAAGTTGCTTTTCAAGTTCTTTTTCCTTCATTGCATCTTTGTATTCTGATAGAACCTTCTCAATGTCAGAACGAACCTCGTTTGCAATTTTACCGACTTCTGGACGCTCTTCTTTTGAAAGCTTACCCATCTGCTTCATAATTGCTGTCAGTTCACCTTTTTTTCCAAGGTACTTAATACGAATGTCTTCAAGAGATTGTAGAGACTCAGCCGTCTCAACAGAGTCCTTAGCCGCTGTCAGAAGCGACTTCAATTGATCTTTCATTCATAAACTCCTTTCGTGTTAGCCATTTATTTTCGATTCCGGGACGAAATGTGATTTCTTTAATAGTGCAATTTTTGCATTAAAAAAGCCTTCGTCCATGTTATAAACAGGGACGAAGGCTAAAATAGCTTCCGCGTTACCACCCAGATTACCAACTCTCTTATAATAGAAAGTCGATCTCTCGTAAAGTCATATAACGGTGACCACCGACAAGGACTACTGTATTTTTCACCCTTGTAGCTCATGAGGGAACTTCTTCAAGTCATACCTACGAACTCGCACCAACCGTTCGCTCTCTTAAAGGTCATACCCTGCTTACTTTCCTCAATCCTAGCTGATATTTATATGCTTATACATATATAGTCGTATTATAGCATAGGGGGTGTTGGGGGGCAAGGTTGGGATTGTTTAATTATTTGATTATGAACAAGTTTGAAATGGCGTGTAATTGTCCGTTTGAGTTTTTTACTAGAATCCTCACTTCATCACCAACGTTCAAATCACACCTTATAGTGTCATCATCTACATCGCTAGGACTCATTTGAACTTCAACTCCATTTATTGATAGGTAGAGAAGAGTTTCATCGTCTATTACATATCCAATATCTAGATCATTAGATTTAATAATTATTGAGCTAGCAAACTCTATATCAAGTAATTGCGCGCGTCCATTAAATCTATGAGTTTGGTCACCATACTCATTAGGTTGAACCACATCCATACTTAAAATATACTCTTGAGAATCAACCAATGCATTTTTATCTGAGAACTCTATTAAAATGCCATTATCAACACACTTATAACTCGGGTTATATCCATCCCCATTGTTTACATTTCTTATATCTCCATCATTAAGATCAAATTGAACCATTAAGTCTCCAGTTATTGAGGCTCCACTAGTTACACTATACTGTCCGTTGGGTAGTTTATCATCATTTTGTATCTCAATCATTGTAGCACCCAACAATTGAACTCCATAAATTTCTTCGAATTTAAATGAGTAATCTGAACCAACGAACTCAATTTTTTCAGTCTCTTTTGCAGTATTTTTACTAAAATCTTCTGCGAATTTGTTTTGCTCTAAGTAATAAACATTATCGGAATTCAGAGGAGTATCCTCATTTAATTGAATAATTACTTCATTCATTTTGTTCCCAGAAGATATAAGATAATCAGAAAACTCCACACCTTCAGAATTAGTTACAATATATGTACCTTCCTCAAGAACCGACTCATTATATTTCACTAACACTTCATGGGTACTTATAGCTTCCACATATTCAATATGTGGACTCTCCAAATCAACATGTTCCCATTCGACTTCTATAATTTCACTCTTTACAGGTCTACCAATCACATCGGTTACAATATCAGAAAGATCAAATGTAATTATGTCACCAGTTTCAAGCAAATACTCTTCATCGACAAAGTATGACAGCAATACTGTATTCATATCATAATTAACTATAAACTCATACTTGTTTCCATCTGAATCACCAAATTCCCAAGCACCTACGTCAAGGTATACTTCTTGATCATAAGTAATTTTGATTGTAATATCGTCGACCTGCTCAGCACTTTTATAAACGAGCTTATTGTCTTCAAGGTTATATGTGCCTGATGTTTCGAATGTCATATCTACATCGAATGAATCAACAGAGTTACCAGCCCGATCGGTAATATTAGAAAATCCAACTATTTCAAATCGTTCAGAACTGCTCTCTAATGAAGAGATATCAAACACAATGCTCTCACACTCTTCACCTGCGTAATTATAGGCACTCAGATACAAAGTCTTGTCAGGCGTACTCACATTTACATACTCTAGTTTTGCACCTTCTTCTTTATCATAGTGCATTTCCTCACTGAACTCTACCATAAGTATCCCATTATTAACATTCTGAATACTGACAACTTTCGGTCTTTCATCATCAAGTACATCAGAATTGTATATGAACTCTATAGGAGATACTCTATTAAGTATATTCTTTGAATTTCCTATATTATACACTTCCAATTCATAGTACTTACCTTCTTTAAATCTATTACTTGTCTTTGAAAAATCTAAAACTACTTCATTGTCATAATCATTCGCAATATTAGCAGAACTTGGATATCCAATCCCCTCAATGTAGTAATTTAACTCCTCTTGTGCCGAAACTCTATCTATAGGACCATAATCATTATAGAATCTAATATGCAAACTTGACCACCCTACATGAATTGATTGAACCTTCGTAGATGGTCCTTTTTCAAATCCATTCCATTCAATTTCCAATTTTTCTGATTTAACAAAACGTCCAATTCTGTCTTTTACACTCTCAGATAAATTGACAATGAGTAAATCTCCATTTTTGAAGGGTGCAGGGCCTTCTTGATCATACTCTAACGTAACGCTATTTTGCCATACGATTACTTTAAATTGAGCAGAATCTCCATTCTGATTCTTTATAATTACTGAACTACCAGTTAATTCTAGTAAGTATGCATAATTAACCTGAATACTTCTATAATCACTTTGTTCAGCTTTCACGCATGAAAGTCTTGATTTCTCCTCAGTATAATCTGCTGAAGTTACAAATGTAAATCCAATATCTTCTAAGACAACATCTTGATCCATGGTATTCTTTATATCGCTAATATCAATTATTTCATATTCCAATCCTGTGCCTTCAAGACTCGATACATCAAAAAGCACTGATTTTGCAGTTTCACCATAGTATACTGATTTCACGGTTCCTGTGATTTCATGGTTATTAACAGCTCTATACGTAAGTGTTGTTTTAGGATTATTAATATCTAAATAGTTACTAAACTCTACCCTAAGAATTCCATTGTGGATATTGCTAACTTGATCAATATGTGCTTTATCGAATGAAGGGGCAGAATGGTTGATAAAATCAATACTAGATTCATTAGTATATTTTCCGTCAGATGATTTCACATTAGACACAACAAGCGTATACATCTGGTCTTCAACTAGTGACTCATATGTCAATATAACATCAAACTCACTCAGTACCGCTGAATCTGGATGCCCTAAACCTTCAATGATATAGTTTGATTCATTTTCAGCGCTATCTTCATCCAATTTTCCAAACACATCATAAAATGTAACAGACACTTTGTTACTATCGATTTCAACGTATCTAATAGGTGCAACAAGATGCTTTCCGTCAGAATCATTACCTTCATTGCCGTTTTCACCTGAGTTATCTGAATCATTTCCATTATCTGTGTTTGTGGAATTATCATCAGACGAATCAGACTTTTTCTTAGAGGATCCACCACCTCCACCGCCTCCACCAGAAACTTTCCCAGTGTTCTTTGCAGGCGTTACAGCAGTCTTTTTAGAAGAATCATCTATTTTAACGTCCTTTGACTCTTTTTCAAGCTTTTCTACAACATCCGTTCCAGTGATTTTAGTGTTAGCTTTTGCTTTTAACGTTGTAATTTTTGCGCCTTTTTCAGTTTCAAGTTCTGTGACACCTTCAGTTATCATTTCTTCGATGCGAACGCCTTTACCAACAACAACTTTTGTCTTCGCTTCAGTTTCAAGCGTATCGATTGTTGAATCATCTTCACAAATGATGTTTGAATTCATCTTTGATTTAACAGACTGTACTTTTGATCCACCATTGATCTTCATTGTAGTTTCAAATGAGGATTGTGACAATACAACGTGTTCAACTGATGTACCTTCAAGTACCACTGGTGATTTTTCTGTACCACCTGATACTTCTAACGTGCCCTTGATTTCTGAGTTTTTAAAGGTAACACCATTTTTTGCTTTTGGCGTTACAAACACGTCTGCTTCAATTGTCATATTTTCTACTGTTATGCCTGAATTAACAATTGTCACACGTTTTACACCTTTAGGGATATTTTTTAAATCTTCTTCTGATTTAACAACATAGCCTAGCATGTTATCAAGAACTGATTTCATACCTTTTACACTAGCTTCATTTGAAGGACTAAATGATTTTGCATCATTTAAGTACCCTAATTCAAAGAATGTCATTAGGTTTGAGTTAAGATTCACATTTGACTCAGTTTCAGTGCTTTTACTTTCTATTAGCTGTCTTTCTTTCACATCTACTAGGTCTGAAAGAAGATTAACCATGTCAAAGTTCGTCATTGCCCTATTCGGCTCTGTTAACATTTTATGTATTTTTTCTTTTGTTTGATTATCTGCTAGATTTTCATCTACTGATTTCGTAAAATAATCCACTCCGAAGTACTGAACAAGGATCTTCATCGCTTCCATGTTTGTCATTTTACTATCTTCAACAGTCACAGTTATTTCACTTGAAATAGTTTCTGCTGTACCTTGGTCAATCGCATAGCTCCCACTAATAAGCGATTGTGATGCAAGTAGGATACTTAATCCTATTGCTAGTGTTCTTTTTAGCATTACACCCACCCCTTTTGTAATTAATTATAGATAATTGTTTTATGACACAATATACAGTATATGTTATTTTCAGATGGAATTATAGGAGCTTTTTACTATTTTGTTTATCAATTTTGAAACTTTTAGACCTTTCGACAAAATTCGATAAAACTCGACACGAACACAACATTTCAAATACAATAAAAAAACGTCCCACTAGGCAATAGCCATTGTGAGACGTTGGTTTCTTGAAATCATTATATTTTTACCTAACAATTAAGAATAATACAACTCGCCTATTTACTGCCTACGCTGCCTCAAAACTTCATACATAACAACCGCCGCAGCCACACCTGCATTTAATGACTCCGCTGAACCAATAATCGGAATTTTAACCTTTGTGTCTGAAGCTTCTAATATTTCAGATGAGATACCATTGGCTTCATTTCCTATAATCATCGCTGTACCAGTCAAGTAATTTGGCGCATCATATTCAACGCTGTTTTCAAGCGCTGTTGCATATAGATGGTATCCCGCTTCTTTAAGTTTCGTTTCAACATCTTCCCACTCCAAGCCTTCTAAAACAGGCATTTCGAATACCGAGCCCATTGTGGAACGAAGAACCTTTGGATTATAAACATCAACTGTACCTTTTATTGTAATGACACCATCCGCACCTGCGGCATCTGCGGTTCTTACAATTGTACCTAAATTTCCAGGGTCTTGAAGTCTATCGAGAATAAGTATAAATCCATTTTTCTTTACAACATCATCCCAATCAAACCTTGGCTGTTTTATGACCGCTAATACACCTTGATGGGATTGCGTGTCAGAGAGTTCTTTCATGAGTTTCTCTTCTATTTCCAATACCCTTATCTCAGATTGTTTTGCTAGAGTATTTATGAATTCAGTGCCTTCATCAGTCCTATATATTGAGTCCGAGTATAGGACATACATAATTTCTGCATTCAACTCAATAGCCGATTTAACAAATCTGAATCCTTCGGCAACAAACAATCCTGTTTTCACACGATCTTTCTTTTTACTAAGGGCTTTCACTTCTTTAATAAACTTGTTTTGTGCTGATGTAATCATCAAATACACCTATTCTTTTTCAATCTTCTTAAGATCGTCATTGTGACCGATAACAACAAGTACATCGCCTTCTTTTATAAGATCATCTGGACCGACAGCAATATTAATATCGAGACCTTGCTTGACCGCCATGACATTTATGCCGAATGTTGAACGCATATTGATCTCTTTCAGAGATTTACCGCGCCACTCTGGCAAAGCCACCACTTCCATAATTGAGTAGTCAGGTGCAAGTTCGATGTAATCCAAAATATTGTCTGATACTAGATTCTTCGCAATTCTAATACCCATTTCTCGTTCTGGGAACACGACTCTATCTGCGCCAATTTTGTAAAGCACCTTACCATGAAGCTCATTTTGAGCCTTAGCAACAACATATTTAACACCAAGCTCTTTTGCCATTAGTGTTACTAGAATTGATGACTGTATATCTGCACCAATCGATATAATCGCTACATCAAAATTTCTAATACCAAGTGACTTAATTGTATTTTCATCAGTTGCATCAGCTTGAACTGCGTATGTTACTTTATCTGCAATGTTTTGGATTGTCTCTTCGTTCTTATCGACAACCATAACTTCGTTTCCAAGTTCCATTAGCTTCAGGGCCACACTTGATCCAAAACGACCACATCCGATGGCTACAAATTGCTTTTTCATTATGCGTTCACTCCTGTCATAACTTATCCTACCGTAATACGGCCTTCTGGATATCTGTATAGCTGTTTCTTAACTTGTCTTCTTGCAAGTGCCATAGCAATTGTAAGAGGCCCAAGTCTTCCGAAGAACATCGTAATTGTAATTATAAGTTTACCTGCAAGGCTGAGCTGCGAGGTAATACCCAGCGATAGACCAACTGTGCCAAACGCTGAAATTGATTCAAAGAATATGTCCATAAACCCTAAGCCTTGCTCTGTGAAACTTAAAAACAGTGTCACCGTTATAACGATGAATAGACCGATACCTAAAATAGCAAGGGCTCTCATCACTGTGGCTGTCTGGAATCTTCTATTACTAAACTCTATATCTTCTTTACCCGTAATAACGGATATAACGAGTAGGATTACAAGCCCCATTGTTGTAGTTTTAACACCACCAGCTGTTGATCCTGGCGAACCACCAATAAACATATGAATAATCGTTAAGAACTTTGTTGGCATTGTCAGTTTGTCCATTGGCAGGGTGTTAAAGCCCGCTGTTCTTGGTGTTACAGCATGGAACATAGACGCCAGAATTTTTTCACCAAAATTCATATTCGCCATAGTATCTGGATTATTAAACTCAAAAATGAAAATCATTATAAAGGCAGACAACAACAGAATACCCGATACAACAAGTACAAACTTCGTATGTAGGGAAAGTGTCTTTACCTTACCTGTTGCCTTTTGGAATAAATCAATAATAACTGTGAATCCAATACCACCAACAATAATGAGCATCATAATGGTGAAGTTTACAAGTGGACTGCCCACAAATGGTGTTAGACTTCTGCCATTACCAATAATATCAAAGCCTGCGTTACAGAATGCAGAAATGGAATGGAATATACTATAAAAAATACCAGTGCTCCAGCCATACTCTGGAACAAACTTCATACCAAGGAGTACGGCACCGATCCCTTCAATTATAAGGGTGGTGTATATTATGTATTTTGTTAGACGGACAATACCCGATATTGTGAACTGATTAAGAGCTTCCTGCATGATTAGTCTGCTTCTTAAAGAAATTCTCTTTCCAATTAGAAAAGCCATACTGGTTGCCATTGTCATAAAACCTAAGCCACCAATTTGAATAAGCAGTAAAATAACTGACTTTCCAAACACCGTCCAGTAGGTCCCTGTATCAACAACAACAAGTCCAGTTACACATACCGCAGAAGTTGCTGTGAATATGGCATTTATAAAACCAACCGATTCACCACTTTGCGTCGCAATTGGCAAATTGAGCATTATTGCCCCTATTAAAATCACCGATGCAAATCCTAATACTAGTACTTGCCCCGGATTCAATTCTTTTTTTCTTATGTCCTCAGACAATGAAAATGCGCTTTTAAAATCCATGGATGTCACCTCAATACGTGTTACCCTTCATTTACCATTCTCCCATTATAGCATAATCCTGTTAAAGATAAAAAACAAAACAAGG
>LQAE01000286.1_pt1 | contig 12467 bp, 12 predicted proteins | sample 1535771 | NCBI WGS metagenome assembly LQAE01 (sample SAMN04331582, study PRJNA305678) | bioreactor metagenome | isolation source: bioreactor_1 inoculated with Wadden Sea sediment 1st replicate of a... | place: Germany:Bremen
TTTTTAAATCCCTCCTGCCAATTAATATGGAGCCCATGACCAGAATCGAACTGGTGAACCTCTTCCTTACCAAGGAAGCGCTCTACCGACTGAGCTACATGGGCATCATACGGCAAATGATAATTAACCCTGACTCGCTTTCCACAACGCGGGGATCTTTGATGGCTGGAGCGGGAGACGAGGCTCGAACTCGCGACATTCAGCTTGGAAGGCTGAAGCTCTACCAACTGAGCTACTCCCGCTTAACGATAACACACACAACCAGATTCCGTATCGGTTGTCATGTAGTAACGACCGCTATCAAGATCTCCTACATTTATGGTGGTGGGGGGAGGATTTGAACCTCCGAAGGCTGAGCCGTCAGATTTACAGTCTGATCCCTTTGACCACTCGGGAACCCCACCCTTATTTTTGGAGCCGATACCCCGAATCGAACGGAGGACATTCTCATTACAAGTGAGATGCTCTACCAACTGAGCTATATCGGCCTTTCTTCTGCGTGGATCTCTCCACAACAAAATGACCGAATGACTATAGCAGAGTGTTTCGAGTTTATCAAGCAAAATTTTTCAGCGTTTTTTTCTCTGCATTTGATGAATCTTCAATTCATCAAATGCAATCTGGTACATATAATCGAAAAATGTTTTTTTTCAAGAAAAATAAATAAAAAATAGAATTATTTTGGGATATCCCCTTTAAAAGCGGGTTTGTCTATTGACATGGCCCCCATAATTTACTAATTATTTTGCAAATTCAACTCTTTTTGAATTTCAAGGGGGACTTAATGCATCAATTTAAACTCGTGGCAACTATTATCAGTATCGGCTTTTTTTTGATCAACGGATGCCAGCAAACATACCAACAAAACACCATTACCCCGGTTCAGGGCGATACAGGAAAGCTTGCCACCCAGGCAGATGTTGATGAACAACTGCCCCCGCCACGGGCAAGTGATTCCGGTTCGCCCAGAAAGAACGCCTTGACCGGGCTTGCGCATGTCCGGCCCTTGTCTTCTGATTTTGGTGTAACCGCCGAGAAACCCGGGTCAGATCCTTTGGTTCAGAATGAGGCGATACCTCAGCAGGCCTATCGAGAACAGATCAAAATCGATCAAGCGCTGGAATTGTGCAACATCGCCCAGGAGATGTGGGAAGAAGGCAGGCTGGAAGAGGCGCTGGCCTATCTGGATGACAGTTATGCCATCATCCTGGATATTGATGCGGAAGCCTCTTTGGACATTAGTCAGCAGAAAGAAGATGTCCGTTTTCTGATCTCCAAACGGATTCTTGAAATTTACGCATCTCGGCATGTGGCAGTAGCCGGGTCCCATGATGAGATTCCTATTATTCTGAATGAGCATGTCAAATATGAAATCAACCGATTGACCGGTCCGGAAAAAGCCTTTCTTATCAATTCCCTGGAACGGTCCGGCCGGTTTCGGCCTTATATCCTGTCCCAGTTAAAAGAGGCGGGCCTTCCCGAGGAATTGTCCTGGCTGCCATTGATTGAAAGCGGTTACCAGCTCAGGGCGCTTTCCTCTGCTAGGGCATTGGGATTATGGCAGTTTATTCCGTCCACCGGGTATAAATTCGGCCTGACACGTAACCAATATATCGACGAACGGATGGATCCGGAAAAAAGTACCCGGGCTGCCATTGCCTATCTCAAAGAGCTCCACAATCTTTTCGGCGACTGGACAACGGTTCTGGCTGCCTACAATTGCGGTGAAGGACGTGTGTTGAGAACCATTCGCAACCAGCGCTTGAACTACCTGGACAATTTCTGGGATCTTTATCAAAATCTGCCCAGAGAGACGGCCCGGTATGTTCCCCGGTTTCTGGCAACCCTGCATATCATACAGAACATAGATACCTATGGCATCATTGTGCAAGATCCTTTACGCCCCATTCCCTACAAAACCTTTGATGTCAACAAACAGATCCGCCTGACGGATATTGCCAAAGAAATTTCAGTCAGCGCTGACGAACTCAAAGCCCTGAATCCGGAACTTCGGTACGATATTCTTCCACCGGAAACATACCGGTTGAAAATCCCTGAAAACAAATCAGATCAGTTTCTGGCAAAACTGGATAAAATAAAAACCGCCTATGCCGCCCCTCAAATGCTTGGATATCATAAAATCCGAAGAGGGGAAACATTGTCCAGTATTGCCAACCGATACGGCACCACAGTCAATGCCGTTGCCCGGGCCAACAATATTTCCAGAACCCACCGAATCGTTGCAGGCAGAGTGCTCAAGGTTCCTAAACACGGAGCGACCGCTCAAAACAATATAAACAGCGCCAAAGAATCCAAAAAAACGACACCGATCCGTTACAAAGTCCGGAAAGGGGACAGCCTCTGGGTGATCGCCAAAAAATTTTCCACCACCACCAAAGATATCATGGCAGCCAATAGCCTGTCCAGCGCGACCCTTCATGTGGGCCAGACGCTGACCATCACACCGTCTAAAAAATCCACTGCTGCGTTATCCTATTATTATGTAAAATCAGGGGACAGTCCTTTTTTGATTGCAAAAAACACGATATGAGTTTAAATCGCCTGCTGGGTTTAAATCGGCTGAGCAAAACCTGCAAAATTTTTCCCGGCCAGAAGCTCATTGTTGAATAACTCAATCCGCCCCCGTAGCTCAGTGGATAGAGCATAGGATTCCTAATCCTGATTTTGGATTTTCAAAATCTGCAATAAAAATAAATCTTTAAATTTCAGCTGGTTCTGATCCATTCTTTTGATTTCGATTGGAACCTGTTGCAACTAATTGACCTTGACGGGCACAATTTGGGCACAGTAGGCACAGCAAAAGGGCCATTGGAATTAACACTCCGGTGGCCTTTTTTTGTGGTTTCATTATCATGGATTTTTATCATGATTTTCATTCACAATTAAAATCCCGGCCAATAATTTTCGAGCGCCAGAAATGGAAACAGGAAAATTTGAAAGGGTGTTGTCAGGCAGGGTGTTAAAGTGTTACGCCGGGTGTTACGGTGTTATGGAAATTGGGAAACGGTGCGTAAAAAATGGGGTGGTTGATGGGGGTGATTGGGTTTATTGACGGGGATTTTGAGAGATTGTGAAAGTGTTATGGAATTTGATTACACGCTGACCAAACTAATCTATTTTAGCAACAAGTTTTTCTGACCATAAATAAGAGATCAGTTCTCCATTTCTTGTTTCCAGCCAGGCTGGCTCCTTATGAGAGGCATCATATACCATCTGATCATCAGGAAAACGTCTGGCTATTCTGTGGATAATGTTCAGTTCGGAATCAGATAAGCTTTCTGCTTTAGAAGTGTCTGCATTCTGGATATCTTCCAATAACTCATTGTAGTTATTTAACTGTGGTCCATAGGGCAGATGAGCATATGTCGCACCCGTCATACTTTTGCCTAATACTTTTTTGGCCAACATGTCCGCATACCACAGATACTTGGCGACAAAAAGCATTTTATCGCCGGCAATAAGTATGGCTCGGCCAAGCTCACTTTCAAATGCACAGGCTACCAGCTTAATCCGGGGAATGGATAAATCCCTGTTCCCTGTCATTGTGTCTTCAATGCATTTATCAAGCAGAAGTAAACGCAATGTTTTATCCGCGGACTGCGTTTGAATGGCACCGGTTTCCCACCGCTTGATGGACGCCACGCCAAACCCACTGACCGCTGCCAGATCTGCCTGGGTCATGCCTTTGTCATGGCGCAGCCTTTTAATTTCCTCTCCTGTCAGCAACCCTGTCTGTTTCCGATATGTGTCGGCAATGGTCTGCTGGATCTTTCCGGCTGATTTTACAATCCCAGCGGTCAGCTGACAAACCGGGCATACAAAAGCATCTTCACTAATATTTAGTTCAATCCCTCTAAAAGGGACAGTTCGGTATTTTTTTTGCGGTTCCATGGCACCGTGGCCTTTTGGGCAAAACATCTGTTTCATGGTACCTCCTTGTTATTTTCTATCTTTGTGTAAAGACACCAGCCAGAGCGCATCTTCAAAAACTAAAAATTTATAGTATACGGGTTGAGAGAATCGATCTATCTCTACCACAAAAGCAATGAGATCCAAACCGGATATGGCATCCTCATACGATCTTGGGGGGGCCTGCTACCCGTGTAGTGAGTGGGGTCTGTTTGGTCGACCAGTTCATTGAGCACCTCCAACAGGTCATTTTCGATTGAATAATCCAATTCCAGTGCATCCACTGCCAGTGCGGTCTGATTGATCAAGAAAACCAGGTCATTTTTCACAAATGTCCGTACTTTCTTAATTTTATTGGTCAACTCTTTATGTGTTGGTCTTGCCATAGACTTTGGTATCAATTGATACTTTTGTCAAGGTTGAATTTTTGCCCTCTCGTTTTTTTTAGTTCGGTAGACTTTGTTCAACAGATGTTCGGAAGCCATCTTCCTGAATTCTTCATCGCTCATCAGTCTTGAAAAGATCTCTTCGTTTGAGCTTCTTTTGACATCATGAAACCTTTTCGAAACGTTGGTCCTGATACTCTTCCCATTTTCAGAATTTTTGAACGCTAACTCGATTGACTCCATCACCATTTTTGAGAAATGAATCTGATAATTCTTCCAAAACAAGCAATACAGAAAATCATTATTATGCCAATAATAACGGGCACAGCAAGTAAAAAACTAATTTTCAGAAAAAAGAATAAAAGAGGAATTCCAACCAATAGAACAAATAAGATGAGGGCTATGGTCCCACATCCAATTGAAAAATCCTTTCCTAAGCTGCTTTCCCTATTTCTGTGCTTCATCGTTTATTTCCTTTTCTGGGTGAAAGTTGAGAAAATCGGCTCATGCTCATATTTCAACAGTAACTATCATGGATTTTAAACTTTCACGGGAAGAATGGTCAAGCGCAGTTACATAGAATAAATATTTCGAATGCTTTTTAAATGTCTCGTGTAATCGATAGGAAGTTTCTGGAGTATTGATAATCAATTTGTCTCGAATTAATTGTTGTCGATAGACATTGTAAGATACCGCTTAATCAACATGATCCCAAGAGAAATATATGCTGCTCGTCATAGAATTGTGAGAGCATTGAAAATTCTGTGGTGTGCCCAGAAGATCCTTGGTCTTGATTGTTATTGTATCTGATGGTTCACTGAATATTCCATCATCATCAATCAGCAAATAGTATGAATATTGCTCACCATCTTGTAAATTTTTGTCCAAATAGCTGAATTGGCTTGAATGGATAGTACCAATTTTTTGAATTGGTCACTATTGTCACAACTGACATTCCACACCCTTATTTGTAAATTTGCCTTTTTTCCGGAGGCTGTATAAAATTGCTATCCCCCACAGGCACGGTAAAATTTTTTTTTAATTTAATCCTAATGCTCTTAAATATTCCAACTGGTTATTCGTTAAAGGCCGGGCCAATTTTCTATGTTTCCCGACTTTTAACCATCAGTAGGGATTCTTACTGTCTCACCAGTCCCATGTGAATAGCCTCATGGCATCCATTGAAACCTTCAGAAGACGGTTCGGTCTGTCCCAGAATAAAGCGGAGATAGTCAAGAAGGCCTTTGGGATGGAACCTGGAGACACATTATTCTACGTCATTAACGCATTCACAGCCGCAGCCATGAAATCCATGATACCGGATACGGTGGAAATGTTTGGGCAGAGTGGTGGTTTCCCAGCAAGCATCCTTTTTCGTGTTCTTGTACCGCCTGCAGCATGCGGTTGTTCCGATTCAGGAAATTTACAAATAAAAAGGCGCCGCTTCGCTTGTTCCCATCCGTGAAACGATGGTTTTTAACTATAAAACGGAGTAGATGACAGCCTTGCTTTCAATGGTAGGGTAGCCAGGTCATGGACTTCCGAGTCATTTGAGACTGTTTAACAGCATTGTTTCCTCTCTTTACCTGGCCCGTCAGGTTCAAAGGTCGGGGAATTATTTTTCAATCCTTGACCCTATCCTGTTTTTTGGTCAAAATGCAGGCATGGAGGTTTTGGATAAAAATACTGTGAGCCGGTTTTGCCTGGCCGGAGTGGATTTCAGCCGGATAGCCTTTATGGATCTGCTTTGCGATATGGATCTTGGCGTACTCATGACCGACGATAAGGGCATCATGATTTTTTATAATGATGTCCAGGCCACCATCGACAAGATGGCCCCGGCGGATGTTTTGGGCAAGCCCATTACCGAGGTGTATCGATATAACAACGATTCCTCCACCTGCATGCGGGTGATCAGCCACGGCAAGCCCATCATTAACTATGCCCTTTCTTATCGTTCGGACAATTCTAATGTGGGCAATACCATCCACAGTGTTTTTCCCCTGTTTCATGGGGGAAAGATTTTTGCCACTATCTGTTTTGTAAAAGACTACAACATTTTGGAACGGACCATTCCAGCGTTTCTTTCCCCAAAAAACAACCAGAATTTTGCCGAGGGTACCCAGTATTCCTTTGCCAGTATTATAGGTTCCGATCCTGGGTTTGTGGATGCCGTGAAAACCGCAAAAATGGCTGGCAACTCTCCGTCTCCGGTGATGCTCTACGGTGAAACCGGTACGGGAAAGGAACTCTTTGCCCAGGCCATCCATAATTTTTATTACGGAAACCAGGGCCAGTATGTGGATATCAACTGCGCGGCCATTCCGGAGAACCTTATCGAAGGCCTGCTTTTTGGAACGACCAAGGGGGCTTATACCGGCGCGGTGGACCGGGCTGGCCTGTTTGAGCAGGCCAACGGGGGCACCATTTTTCTTGATGAGATCAACTCCATGCCCTTATCCCTCCAGGGCAAACTTTTGCGGGTGATTCAAGAAAAAAAAGTCCGGCGCGTGGGGTCACTTCAGACCACGGACCTCAACGTAAAAATAATCTCCTCCCTGAACCAGACTCCTAAAAAACTGATCAAGTCCGGGACCTTTCGTATGGATCTTTTTTACCGTCTGGGCGTCATCTATATCAAACTGCCGGCGTTAAGGCATCGACGTCTGGACATTGAAGAACTGGGACGTCATTTCCTCCAGAAATATAATACCCAGCTGGGCAAATCCATTGAAAACATCGCCCCGGAGGTCATTGATTTTTTCTGGCAGTACCCCTGGCCGGGCAATGTCCGGGAGTTGGAGCATGTCATCGAAAGTGCAGTGAATTTTGCAGGGCCACAGGAAGATCGGCTCAAGCTGGAGCACTGCTACTTTGCCAATATCCTGGAACAGGAAGATGACGTCTCGTCTTCGTTTGCTGAAACCGTTCCCCTGGCAGCGGAACTTGTCCAAAGCCATGAATCGGATTTAACGGCAATGCCCCGGGATCTCAATCTCACCAGGGCCGTTTCGGAACTTGAAAAAAGATGATCACCCACGCTTTGGATCAGTCAAAGGGCAATGTGGCCGGTGCGGCCCGTCTTCTAGGAATTTCCCGGCAGCTGCTGGGCCATAAAATCACCAAACAGGGGCTGCGTCCCCTTCTGGCAGATATCAAATATAAACTCATGTAAATAATACTGGCGTTGTAAAAACTATTTTACTAAAAAGTGAAATAGTTTTGCGAATTCTTTTGCATCTCAAATTGTCTCACATCCATTCAACCCCTCACGCAGTGGGAGGTCTCCCGGTTTTTCCGGTTTCCGGCACACAAATTGCGAAGGAGGAACCGGAGATAAGGCTTTATATTTGTACATTAATACTTAATTGATGGAGAAAATCATGTCAGAAGAATCCGCACAAATTGATCACGGCCTGATGTGGCCGGGAGTTATCGTCACCAGCATCATCGGGTTATTGTTGTCACTGTTCCCGGAATCAGGCAAAGCCGTGGTGGACAGTTTGTTCGCCATCCTCACTCACAACTTTAAATGGCTGTTCCTGCTATTCGGACTGTTTTGTGTCGTATTCCTGGTCTGGCTGGCCCTTTCAAAATGGGGAAACATTAAACTGGGCGCCCCGGATGACGAGCCCGAGTTTTCAACTTATACCTGGGCGGCCATGATTTTCTGTGCCGGTATCGGCATCGCCATTGTTTACTGGGCATTTATCGAGCCGGTATATTATCTTAACACCGGGATTCTCCATGTGGACCCTACCACCCAGAAAGGCCTGATCGGGGAGCTGGCAGGGATGTACGGACAATTCCACTGGGGAATTACTCCCTGGGCCATTTACGCCCTGCCCACCTTTCCCATCGCCTATGCCATCCACGTTAAAAAAATCCCGGCCCTTCGACTCTCTGCCGCCTGCCGGGGCGTGATCGGAGATAAGGCTGACGGCATCCTGGGCAAGATCATCGACACCGTGGTCATCTTTACCATGATCGGTGGCGTGGGCACCAGCCTTGGCCTGGCAGTCCCCCTGGGAACGGCTCTGGTCTGTGAAATGACCGGCCTGTCAGAAACATTTGCTCTCCAGGTGGTCATCCTCATCGTCTGGACCGCACTGTTTACGGTAACGGTCTGGGCTGGCCTGAAAAAGGGGCTCGCCAAACTGGCCGACCTTAACACCTATATTGCCTACTTTCTTTTGATCTATGTTTTCATCATTGGCCCCACAACATTCATTCTCAACAACTGGTGCAATTCTCTGGGCCTGCTTTTTTCCGATTTCTTCAAACTCAGCCTCTGGACCGACCCCATATCCAACGGCGGATTCCCCGAAGGATGGACCGTATTTTACTGGGCCTGGTGGGTTGCTATGCCCCCATGATGGGTCTGTTTGTGGCCCGGATTTCCAGGGGACGGACCATTCGGCAGGTGGTCATCGGTGAACTGGTTTACGGTTCCCTGGGCTGCTGGGTGTTTTTCGCTATCTGGGGTGGCTATGCCATCCATCTGCAGACCTCCGGCGGTCTGGACGTATACAGTATCCTCAAGGATTCCGGCTGGTCCAATAACGTCACCATTGTTGCCATCCTCAAGGCGATGCCGGGCGGCAAGTATATCTTCATTCCGGTATTTACCGTCCTCTGCTCCATCTTTTTGGCCACGACCCTTAATTCTGCTGCCTACACCCTTTCTTCCCAGGTCACCAAAAAACTTTCCGGGGACGAAGAACCGCCACGCTGGAATCGAACCCTTTGGGGCCTGATTCTGGGATTCTTGGCATTGGGGCTTTTGTCAACGGGAGCACTGAAAGCGGTGCAGCTTTCATCCATTGTGGTGGCTTTACCCATGATTCCCGTGCTACTCCTCATGATTATTTCTCTGATGAGATGGCTCAATGAAGACTATGGAGAAATTGTTAAAACTCCGGTTAGGGCCCTGCCTCCTGCAGACATTAAACCTGCACACTAAAGGCAGAAAGGATGAATATTATGATAAAAAATTTAATGGCATCATCTGCCATATTGAAGAAAGCAAAGGAATTGGGGGCATCCCTTGCCGGCATTGCCCGGGTAGATGATTTACGGTCTGCCCCTTCATTTACCTTTGCCCCGAAAATGCCGAGTGCCGGGGAAGGCATCGGTACCCGGAAAAGCGATAACGGATTGAAACCCGGGGAAGTGAACTGGCCTGAAAACGCCCGGTCCATCATCGTCATCGCAGTGGCCCATCCCGAAGAGGCGCCTGAAATGGATTGGTGGTATGGCCGGGTAGATCCCCCGGGCAACCGGGTGCTTGCTAAAGTCTGCCGGGAACTGTGTCCCTGGATCGAAGAAAGCTTTGGCATCAATACAGTCCATTTACCCTACCATGTGGAAAAGGGGGGCACCTACCTCAAGGATTCCGCAGTCATGGCAGGCCTGGGCTGCATTGGCAGAAACAATATCGTTATTACCCCTGAATATGGTCCCAGGGTTCGATTGCGGGCCCTTACCGTAGATGTCGAGTTGCCGTCAACAGGCCCCATCAATTTTGATCCATGTAAGGATTGTAAAGAGCTCTGTCGAAAGGCCTGTCCCCAACATGCCTTTGACAAAATGATTTACGAGGCTGAAACCTATGGCCAGGATATCCTCCCGGGACAGGACGGCAGTTTCAGCCGCCCGGTCTGCAATGTCCAGATGGAGGTGGATAATGATAAGGCAAAGGAACAGGATGTGGAAGGGTTTGAGAAACCTGTAAAAATCATAAAATATTGTCGAAAATGTGAGTTAGCCTGTCCTGTGGGCAAACCCGTAAAGTCGGCGAAAACCGCTTAAGTTAATTATTATTGTCCCCAGGCCTGAAACACTTCCGGCCTGGGGACTTTTGTTTTAATTTCAGTGCAATCGTCTTTGATTTCCGTAATGTCCGAAGCTTCCGTTTGGGTTCCGACAGACTTCGTTTGTCAAAGATTCAAGATTCTCGAATAAACACACCCCTGCTGTAATCAAGGTTGACATTGGTTTTACACATTCTGCACTGGCCTTTAGCCTCGGGATTCTCCAACCCCACAATAAGTCATAACGCCAAGGCTCACAGGTGCCGACCTCGAAGCGTAGCGTAGGGGTCGGCATCCTTGTAGAGCCGTTTGTTCAACCATAGGATTACTACCGAGCCTCGTGCCTCGGCACGGTTACTAATCCTTCATTTGTTATGCATTTTATTTTGAATTGAAAACAACAGGTGATTTAGGCTCTGTGTTTACATTAAGTTGAAAAACATCTGGCCTTGCGTAATGCCCTGTTACATCAAAATCAATTTTGGCTTTTGTAATTTCGTCCAAATCCAGCACCGCATATAAAATGCCTTCTTTATCCCAAAGTGGTCCCGCAATAAGTTCACCGGATGGCGCAACAATAACACTACCACCTCTACACATCACATCAGGTTGGTCAGCCAATTCCTCACTTGTTTCTAAATAGGTCGGATACATCTCTTTTGTAACAAATTGATTACACCCAAGAACGAAACAGCGACCTTCACAAGCAATATGACGAACTGTAGACTGCCATGTCTCTCGTGAATCAGCCGTTGGTGCTAGATAAATTTCTATGCCCTGACCATACATCGCCATACGAGCAAGTGGCATATAGTTTTCCCAGCAAATAAGACCACCTATTTTCCCGAATTCAGTTGAAAAAACAGGCATTGTGCTTCCATCACCTTCTCCCCATATTAGGCGTTCTGATCCTGTTGGTTTTAGTTTTCTATGCTTTCCAATTAAATTTCCTTCAGGTGAAAAATAAAGCATTGAGCAGTAAAGTGTTTCACCCCCTGATTCACCATCTCGCTCAATAACACCAATAGACATATACACACCTGCATCCTTGGCCGCCTTTCCTAAACTGGCTACTTCCGAACCTGAGGTGTCAATTGCGTTATCCCAATAGCGTTTCCACAATGCGCGACCTTCCTCATTTCGGTTGCCAATTTTCATACCAAAAGTAAACCCTCTAGGGTAGGCAGGTATGAATGCTTCAGGCAAAAGAACAATTTCACTTCCTTCATTGCCAGCCTCTTTAACCAACTGGCAGGCCTTTTTGATTGATTCTGCCTTATCAAATAAAACAGATGCAGCTTGAACAACAGCAACTTTAACCTTTTTCACGAAATCTCCTCGTTTTCTTTATGCATAACGAATAAGGATAGATCGTGGTTCGTTCCTCTCACATGATCCATCCTTATTCGTTCGGTGCATATTTATTTGGTTGCTATTACGGTGACAAAGCCCTGATCAACGGTCAACTCAATCTGAGTAAAGCCAACATTTGAAAGCTGTTCGTCCACCCATTCCTTCGACAACCTTAGTTTTCTGTAGTAACTCTTGTTGAGACACCATTTGCCATCTTTTTTCCTATACACAAGATCATGAACCTTAACCTTCTCTGGTTCGTATTCTATAAAGCATGTAAATATTGTATTTTCATCACTCTTCACAGGGATGAAACGATCAAGCTCAGAAAGTTCAAATGACAGATCACGAAAGGTGATGATGAAGCGCCCGCCTTTCTCCAATGAGGTCATAACTTTCTCAAAAAGATGTACAACCCTATCCTTGGAATCAAGATGAATAAGTGTGTCCGTCATACAGACAATAAGCTCGGTGTTGCCTTCTGTGTGTTTGTCAAAATCTACAAGGTCATCATGGATTATCGTGATAGGCAGCCCAGTACACTGGCCTTTCATTTCACTCAGTAACTTTTTATCAATATCGATGGCAGTTACGGTAAAACCTGCTCTGGCCAATGGAATAGATTGAAATCCGCTTCCAGCTCCAAGATCTATAGCTATACCAGAACGAACAGGATTTATCTTATGTGTTTGGAAAAAATCGATATTCTTTTTTATACCACTGTCAAAACCGCCAAACATCCAAGTATACACGTCTGATAAGACATTATTATAATGCTCTTTAACTGTGGGCATAAGCTATATATCCTCTATATTTATCCAAGCCACCGAACGTTTCCAAATAAGCGGTATCGTCCGCTTCATTTGGTTTGTTGAACGAAGCCGCTATCGCGGCAGAAAAACAATTCAAAATCGTGTATACTCCTGCAATTGCTCAATTCCGGGCATATATAAACAAAGGAGTTTGCCATGAACAAAACAGAAAC
>LQAE01000291.1_pt1 | contig 12270 bp, 16 predicted proteins | sample 1535771 | NCBI WGS metagenome assembly LQAE01 (sample SAMN04331582, study PRJNA305678) | bioreactor metagenome | isolation source: bioreactor_1 inoculated with Wadden Sea sediment 1st replicate of a... | place: Germany:Bremen
AATAATCGAGAGCTGTTTTTTTATCAGTTTCTGGCTAGTCTAAATAATATGCTTTTACTATTTCACCATAGTACATAACATGGAAATCTCCATTAGGATACTTTAAATCGCGAATGCCATCATCAAGCGTTCCTGGTTCCATAGCTTGTTTATATACAATGCGACACTCAATTTGAAGTTCACAGTCTGAGATAACTGGTGTGTCAACCATCTGAGCTGCCTTAAGTGTTAAACCACATTCTTTGATTTTATCAACATCACGACCAGACTTTGTACCGCAGTAGGCAAGTTCCTTTTTTAAATCCTTATTAACCGGCACACTAACTGTAAATGTTTCGGAGCGGTCAATCATCGAATATGTATGACGAGAGTACCTAACAGGAACCATTAACATAGGTTTATTCCAAATAAAACCTACATTTCCCCACCCAATAGTCATTGTATTCACAGTTTCATCACTCTTAACAGTTAAAAAAGCGCCTTTGACAAGTTGAGTCAGAAAGTCCTTCGATAAATCCTGAAAATTAACTTCTTTCATAATATGACGTCCTCCTTCTGATATCGTTCGACTATAAAGATCATATCAAAATTGTGAAGGATTATATAGAGCTATGTCGAATTGAGCATATACCGAAGTAATACAGTTTAACATGAAAAAAGTATGATATTATAATTGGTAGGACATGCTAATTAGGTTAGTCATTGAAAGAAAATATGAGGTGATCAAATTGAACAACGCCATAAACATATCTCTTACATTTAAGGACATTGGATTATTTGTACTTTGGATATTACTATCTGGAGTCTTGCTATACATATTAATGATACTTATAAGATTCTATAGGTCATTTAAACAAATCATGAAAATCGTTGATGAAAAACGACCTGAAATTGACGCTGTAATAGATGAACTTCCTGGCATAACACAAAACGTTAATACAATTTCTGGTGAAGTAGCACATGGTATGGAGGCCTTCCACCAATCAGTCGAGAACCTTGCAGAAACATCAGACAACGTTACAGAAGCCATTGCCGAAAAAAGTGGAATGGCAGGGAAGATCTCTTCAGTAATGCATACAGTTGCTATAATCAAATCATTCTATGAAGAATATTTTGCTGAGAAAGAAGACGTTGTCGAAGAAGAAACCGTTATGGTGTGTAAAGAGGTTCCAAAGTCTACAGTTGAAGTAGAAAATGAACTAGATAAGTCCAGTGACGAAGACCTTGCAAGTAAGGAGTAATTATTCCCTATTGCCCAAAATAGACATTTTAATCTAAAGAACGAATTTAGATAGCCATATGACAGTTTTTGATTAAAACTGCTGTCATATGGCTATTTTTTACTAAGACATACACGATTTACAATATTGCCCTTACCGATTTTGAATATTGGTAATGTATTTAATTTCTATTTTTAGGAATTCTGCATTTTATTACTTTGTCGTAATTTGTCGAATTGACGACAGATTCAATTTCCAATTTTATTTCGTAATTTTTCCATCAAAAAATAATAAATATAGCAGATTTCCAATTTACAGGTGATTTATTTGTATATTTCTGGGTAATATTATACTGGATGTTCATGTATTAACTTATTCTGCCTATTAAAATTAAAGATTTACACTGGTTTACCTTAAAATTAGAAAAAAATGGTTGACTTTTATTGTAAACGTTGGTATTCTCTTATTAAGCGAATTTTGTCGAATTATGTCTAGAGGAGGATTTTCATGAAATCTACTGGTATCGTACGTAAAGTTGATGAACTTGGTCGAGTGGTAATTCCAATCGAACTAAGAAGAACACTAAGCATTGGTGAAAAAGATGCTTTAGAAATTTTCGTTGAAGGCGACACAATCATTCTTAAGAAGTATGAGCCTGCTTGCATCTTCTGTGGTCAAGCTAAGGGCGTTCGTAACCTTAAGGGTAAGAACATCTGTCCTGATTGTATCGAAGAAATGAAAAAACTTTAAGTTAGTCGATCTTTTCCGTACGGAAATCAAAAAAAGCCTGTGGGTAATCCACAGGCTTTTGTTCTTTTTTGTTATAAACACATACATCAACTCCAGCAAAATTTACAAACTTGCTTCGTGTTTTTCTAATCGATTCAACATAAATAAATTACTTAATACTATAACCACAGAGTAACATGCCATAACCATAAATGCTGTCTTCAGTGAAAAGACATCCCCAAGTTTACCTACCACTGGGAATAGTATAATCATATTAAAGCTAAATATCATGCTGTCCACCGAAAGAAGAGTGGCTCTTTGATCACTTGGAATTAATTTATTAATGTAGTCACGTGTAACAACATATATAATCCCGTCAAGTGCAGACAGATAGAAGAATGCTGCAGCTTCAAATCGAGTCAGTGCCATTATCCATAAGCCCACACTCATAAATGCCGGTAATACTCTTAATAAAATTCTGTTCCCGAATTTCTTTTCAAGTCGCCAAGCTTGAACACCTGCAAATGCACCACCTATGGATGCTGCTGCAAGGATTACACCAATCTCAGACTCCAGCATACCTTGACTTTTAAAGTGATTTTGCAAATAAAAGAACAAGGTAGTAATAAACGCGATTAGAGAATTCACTGAGAAATAAAGATACGCAATACGTGGTCTCTCTTTCACCGCCTTTAAGGATACAACTATTTGATTTTTCATGGACTCAGTTATGCTTGTCACTTCAGTTTTACCAACATCAGGCTCTGTGAAAAAGAAACCTTCAATAAAAGCGAAGACTGCAAATATAATGCTCAACATGTACACCCATTTATATGAAATAGTCGCAAGCCAGCCTCCCGTAATAAATGCCACAGTGCTCGTTAGCTGGAATATCAGTTCTCTACGACCAGTTAATTTCATAAACATATCTGATATTTCGAGTTGCTTTAAGCTATCATACACAAGTGCTTCTCCAGCGCCAGACTCAAAATTGTATGAGAACGCTGTAATAATAAACGCAAATGCATATGCCTCAAACCCCTCACCTGTATATATTAATATAAGTGATGCAATTGCAAGAAGTCTTCCTACTATTCTACTCGCTTTCCTTCCAAATATATCGGCTACAACACCAGTTGGTATTTCCATAAAGAATGAAGTAACATGAAATATTGACTCCAGCAGTCCCAATTGCATTAATGACATACCTTTACTTGCTAGGTAAATCATCCATAAACCTCTTGTGAAGTCTAAATGAAACAACACAGTATATAAATATTCTAAAGATATATTTCTTCTTAAACTTTTTTGACTCTTCATTTGATTGCTCCTTAGTATTCTGTCGTTTTTGTCATCTTATTTTTTCCCGCCACCATATGTGCGCACAAAAATAGCCGAGCAATACAGCTCGGCTTAATGTTTAAAAACATCTAGAAGTTGAAATATCCATCTCAAACTTCTATTTACCAGAAATTGTAATTGCTTGCAATGAGTTCCATTCTATTATCGCACATGCCCGTAAAGTGACTTCTCGCCAGTTCTCGCGAAAAGTGCAGCAGGCAGTGTCGATAGAATTTTACCTCTAACAAGCTGAGCTTTCATTTCGTCCTCCATATGAAGCATTGCTTCATACTCACAGTTTAACAGTATCATATCTGTTTCATTGTATCATAGCTTATCTTATAGATCTATGGTCAATTTATATACATCTCGTTTATTAAGACCTCTTGCTTTCGCCACTTCCGCTGCTGCTTCTTTCTTTCGCATATCTTGATTGATAAAGTACCTTAAGTGGTCTTCTATAGTCATTTCAAGTAGTGGATTTATCTCAGTTTCAATATCCTCAGGATTAATCCCTGCAACAATAAGGACAAATTCTCCTCTTGGCTGATGCTCTGAAAAATGAGCAATGACTTCCGAGATTTTACCTCTTTGATACGATTCATACCTTTTGGTTAACTCTCTAGCGGCAGTCATTTGTCTGTCGCCCAATACGGTTAACATACTCTCTAGTGTTTGAGTGAGCCTATGAGGTGCTTCATAAAATATTACTGTTCGAGTTTCATTCTTAAGTGCTTCTAATGCTTCACCACGTCTTTTCTTGTGTCTATCTAAAAAGCCTTCAAAAACAAACTTTCCTGTCGGAAGCCCTGAAGCAACAAGCGCTGTTACAAATGCTGTTGCACCTGGTTGACTAACCACATTAATACCTGCCTCTATAGCAAGTTTAATCAAATCCTCACCTGGATCAGAAATACCTGGAGTACCTGCATCAGTTACAATTGCAATAGATTCACCGGCTTCCATTTTCTCGATAAGAACGGGTCCCGCTTTCATTTTATTATGCTCATGATAACTAAAAATATGTGTATGAATATCAAAGTGATTCAATAGCTTCTTTGTGTGCCTTGTGTCTTCGGCCGCTATTAAACTCACTATTTTAAGTGTTTCTACCACTCTGAATGTGATATCATCTAAATTTCCAATGGGCGTAGGACACACATACAATGTTCCGTATTCAGTCATTATTCTTCCCGCCTTTCGAAACTGCTGATATTGGTCTGTCTATAAATCTCATAAATTTCCTCTGTATACGATTTATCTTTATTTCTAACCACAAGAGGTTCTAAAACTTTTACATCCGGGCGTCCACCTTTTGTTGCATGGATCAAGACTATATTGGGACTTTTATCTGCAAACGGATGTACAAATCTTATTTGCTTCGGTTCTAAGTTATACGATCTGCATAATGTCAGAATGTCTACCAATCGATTCGGTCTGTGAACCATGAAAAATTGTCCGCTACCTCGAAGAAGTCCGCTTGCAGTACTAATAATATCTTCAAGAGTACAATGAATTTCATGTCTGCTTATGGCCTTATAGTCTGATGGATTCACTTCACCAACACCAGACGCCATATACGGTGGATTAGATATTACAACATCTACGGAATGTTTTCCAAAGTGCTCAAGAGCGTTATTGATATTGTCCTCGATAATCTCAATACGATCCTCAAGTCCATTCATTGCAACAGAACGTCTTGCCATGTCTGCAACATCTCGTTGGATTTCAAATGCTGATATTTTGGTATCTTTGGATTTCGCGGAAATCAGCAAAGGAATTATACCTGTGCCTGTACCAAGATCCACAACTTTGTTTCCTCTTTTTACCCTCGCAAAATTGCTAACAAGAACAGCATCGATACCAAAACAAAACCCATTTGGATTCTGTATAATTTTAAGACCATCAATTTGCAAATCATCTACACGTTCATGAGGCTTAACGTACTCGTTCACCTTATATCCTCCTCGTATTACCATTCATACAGTTATAAATCTGAAATAAAGTATTCCATTAAGAAAGCCCGCACAGTCATCGATGTGCAAACATCTTTTGATGGCGAGCTTTACTATAAATTCTAATTATGATTCTTTATTACCTTGTGGTTTTTCTTGTTTAGGACCATCTTGCTTAGGTCCTTCTTGTTTTGGTTTTTCTTGTTTAGGTCTATCTGGGCGTTTGTGTTTCGGACGAGGTGGTCGTTTGTCATATTTCTTGTCACCGCGGTTGTCGTTTTTATTTTCGATTTTGCCCTCACCCGTATTTTCACCATTGTTCTCACCCTTCACATCTCTAGGTTTTCTGTTCCTAGGATTTCTTGGACGATTTCCTTGTGGCTTTCTCTCGGGTTTACCTTTTCTATCTTTAGAGCCTTCTGCAATACCTCGACGCTTATCATCTTTAAGCATTGCATCAATTTCTTTTAATTCCTCTTTAGAAGGTGCTGCTTCTGCAACAAGTTCAGATTCTTTATACTCAACATCATCTTGAGCAGGCTTTTGCTTATGTTTTTCACAGTTGCCCTTCTTATCGCACTTGTGTACGGGTTGAATTTCATCTTTATGGAAAATCAGAATGTCTTCACCAAGTTCATTCTTCTCTTCATTTACAATTAGACGAACCTTTACAGATTCTTTTAGAATAACAGGATCAATAACAACAGCTTTACCTTCTGGTGTCATAATTCTATCGTTCTTTCTTGGAAGTTCCTTGCGAATCTGAACATAATTTTCATGTTCATATCTTAAGCAACACATAAGTCTGCCACAAATACCAGAAATCTTAGTTGGGTTCAGAGACAAGTTCTGATCTTTAGCCATTTTAATTGACACTGGTGCAAAATCACCAAGCCAATTTGCACAACATAGTCCAACACCACACGGACCAATACCGTTGAGCATTTTTGCCTCATCACGAACACCAATTTGACGAAGTTCAATACGCGTTCTGAATACAGAAGCTAAATCTTTTACAAGCTCTCTAAAATCAACGCGTCCATCAGCAGTAAAGTAGAAAATAACTTTGTTGTTATCAAATGTATACTCTACATCAATAAGCTTCATATCAAGTTCATGTTTACCGACTTTTTCCTGACAAATTTCAAGTGCTTCTTCAGCACGTTTCTTATTATCTAAATGCGCTGATGTATCTTCTTCTGTTGCAACACGAATAACTTTTTTTAGAGGTGGTACAATCTCATCATCTGGAACCTGCTTAGGTCCAATAACAACATCCCCGTACTCTATACCTCTTGCTGTTTCTACGATCGCCGCCTGCCCCTTTTCAACCTGGTGCTCGTCGGGATCAAAATAATAGACTTTGCCAGCTCTTTTGAACCGAACGCCTACAACTGTCACCATTTACGTACCCTCCTGGATATCCATAATCAATGTTTCTAAAATGAGCCCCACATTTACATGGGACGAGAGCTGAGCTCTAGCCTCTTCTATTCGTTCAAGTATTTCTACTGTTTGTTTCAATGACACTCTATATGATTCTTTTTTTAGAAGCTCCAGTCGGTCTGCATTAAATAAAAGACTTTCCTGCGCCCCATTTTTTATGAGCATTATATCTCTAAACCAAAGCTTGAGCAAATCAAATACATCATTAAGTTTCTCTTTCTGGCCTTCCATATCTGCTGACCAGTCAAACGCCTTGGCTGTTTTCTTCATAATCAAGTTATCAGCAAACTGAACCACACCGTTTCGAAGCTCTACAAAAGCCTCGTCAGAAAAACAGTTTTCAGCCCTTGAAATAGAGCCGTCTGCAAAAGTTGCATACATACCTGCACTTTCGTCTGTAACGTCATGATTGGATAACAAATATTTGCTGATCTGTTCCTTTTTCAGTCTTTGAAAGGAAACACTTTGACATCTTGATTTGATGGTTGGAAGCATTCCGGCCATCTGATCTGTTATAAAAATAATCACCGCGTAATGTGGCGGCTCTTCAAGTATTTTTAAAATTCTATTCTGTGCACTAAGTGTCATAGTATGTGCCTCTTTAATGACGGCAATTTTCCGACTCCCAGTATAAGGCTTCAAAAGAATAAACTCCTGAAATCCTTCAATTTGTTTATTTTTTATGCTAGCACCATCCGGAAGAGTAATCTCATAATCCGGGTGATTTGAGGTCGCCATTTTTTGACACGCTGGACATGTTCCACAAGCTTCATCAACATTTACTTCACAAAGCAGTGCTGCTGCAATAGCTTCAGCCATCATGGACTTCCCAACACCTTGAACACCCTCAAAAATGTAAGCATGTGCAAGTTGATCATCATTTAAGGCTTTTTTAACTCGTTTTTTTAAATCCTCATGGCCAATTATTTCTTTAAAATACATATTTAAACCTTCATATACTGTTCTACATCAACGACAAATACAGTTGCTCCGCCAACAGTAACTTCAAGTGGCATTGACAAATATCCGCCCGCTTCCCCTATCAAGGTGCTTGATGGAGTCACTTCTCTTCGGGTATTACATATCTCTCTTATCAGTACCAAGACATCATCAACTTTTTCCTTTTCTACACCAGTAAGAAGAGTTGTATTGCCTGACTTTAAAAAGCCACCTGTTGAAGCCAGCTTTGTTACTCTAAAATGGCTTTCATTCAGTTTGTTTACCAGTTTATTTGCATCTTCATCATGAACAATTGCAATGACAAGCTTCATAATTATCACTCCATGAAATTATTATACCACACGGAAATTGTATACCTTATAACTCTTGCTATTCAACTGTACCCATACGATTGATCGGGAAGAATCTCAGAACCGCTTTTCCAATAATTCGGTCCCCTTCAATTGGGCCAAGCTGACGTGAATCAAGACTTACATAACGATTGTCACCCATCATGAAATAAGTACCTTCTGGGATCATATAACGTTCAACTTCTTGATTAGTAACAGTATTAATGTATGGTTCCTCTAAAATCTCATCGTTTACAAACACAACGCCATCTTTAACCTCAATAAAATCACCAGGCACTGCTATGACTCTTTTAATTAGGTTCTTTTTCGTGTCTTCATTCACCATGAATCTTTGAATTATATTCAGTGACGCTATATCATTTTTTGACAGTGTCATATCTGATTCAAATGATACAATATCACCCTTTTCAACATTTTGAGATCTCATAAGTACAAGTCTATCTCCCTCAATGAGTGTTGGGAACATGGACGTATTATAAACCGTTGTCGTTGATATGAAAATATTGAGAATAAAAAATATGACCAGTGCAAAACCTATGGCTTTGATCCATTCGATGATTTCTTTTTTCATATTGCCTCCATGGCTGACTTATTCATCATCAATGACAAGAAGTGAATTTAATCCTTCATCCTTCATGCCTATTATCGAATGGCCTTTCGCCTTCCATAACTGAATTAAGTCAACAATTTCTTTTGTTATAGCCTCCCCAGGAGAAAGTAAAGGAATTCCCGGAGGGTATGGAATGACATATTCTGCACAAGTACAGCATATTGCGTCTTCCAGTTTTATTGATTTTGATCGCCCATAAAAAGCATCTTTAGGCGATAGATTAATTTGTACTTCAGGATAACTGGTTAACCCCTCAACCTCGTCATGTGGCTTTGCTTCAAGCTCAACCAATGCGCGATACAACTTGTCAAAGTCATCCTCGTTATTATATATCGATGTTACACAAACTATACTGTCGGCAGTGGCATATTCCACTTGAATTGCATACTTTTCTCTAAGCTGGTCTGCAACACGTTCAGCAGTCTTTCATAAATACAACCAGCTTGCTAATATCATGTTTAAATTTCGTGTCTACGATATCGTCGTCACTGAGTGTTTTTAATTTTAAGTCCTCATAAAGCCTACATCTAAATGTCTTTAACCACGCCACCAGTTTTTGTGCCTTTTGCACACCAACGGGTCCCATGTCATCTAGTGATTGTTCAAGAGAGGACATAAGTACATACGATGGACTTGATGACTGCAACATAGACAACCAAGATTCCAGCTTATTAAGATCAATAGATTCAGTTCCCACATGAAGCATAGACGCTTGCGTTAGTGCATTCATCGACTTATGTGTGCTCTGAACTGCCATATCAGCCCCACCTGCTATGGCACTTGATCCAAATGCTTTATCCAAACTTACGTGAGCACCGTGGGCTTCATCCACAAGGAGTACAGCGTCATACTCATGTACAACTTCTGCTAGAGCCTTTATGTCAGAATGAATACCTTCATACGTTGGACTCGTAATCACAACTGCTTTCACAGCTGGATTTTCTTCAAGTTTTCTTACGCACATCCACCGGCTGAACACCTAATGGAATCCCAAGCTTAGAATGAATCTCAGGGTACACATACTCAGGCGTTAAACCACCCATAATACAAGCGGTGTGAACCGATTTATGAGCATTACGCGCAATGAGAATACTGTCACCTGGAACAGTTGTTGATAATATCATTGCATGATTTCCACAAGTTGTTCCATTAACTAAAAAATATGTGCTGCGCGAGTTAAACAACTTCGCAGCTCTATTCTTTGCTTTTAAAATAACATCTTCTGGATGATGTAGATTGTCCGTTCCAGGAATCTCTGTCACATCCAGTTTAGTAAGCGGTGTAAGTCCTCTGCCATTTTTATGTCCTGGAACATGAAAGGAAACAGGCTTCTCACTTAGATATGACTCAATAGCTCCCACTATTGTCTTTTGCTTCATTCTAAACCGCCTTGTTTAAGCTTGAGTTTAATCCAGATAAGAAAGTATCATCTGGTTCAAAAACAAGATTTTTTGTTACTCCACTATCAGTAAAAGACACTACAAACCACTTTGTTGTATCCTTATGCAGCACAAATCTATGAAGCCTCTTAATTTTCGATGCTTTTTCAAACTCATTGTATGGCACCAAAGCGACTATTTGATCAAGATCAATCGAGTAAATTACGTGATTTGCTCGCCCGAATGCTCTCTCAAGAATCAACTCCTTGCCGATCAGCCTGTAATCATACTTTGACAGATACTGATATATAAATCGAAAACACAAGGCTGTGCCTAATAATAGAATGCCCACTGCTGCCAAACTCCCGACAACAGCTCCAAACTTAATAGCCCAACCCATTACAAGATTCATCAAGATAATCGTACCGATAAGGGTCAGTCCCATCTTCCAGAAGTCCAACTTGTCATGCTTTAAGGACTGTCTACAGAGCTTGCCCATATCAACGACCCCTTCCTATCTTATCGCGCGCATTTTGCGGTTGTTTTCCCGGGAAAACTGAACCACGTTATTCGGCACCTTGGCCCGCGCCTTCTTCAACCTTTTTTCTTTCCTTGCTGCTCTTACTACATCTCTTCCTACATCGAAAAGAACATAGCCCATAACGACAAGAGTAAACAAGGATACCACTATCAAAATTGTTGTTTCAAAGTAGTCCATATTTTCACCTGTTAAATTAAGACTTTACAACACTTTCATTCTATCACTAAAGGGGATTGTATTCAAAATTTTTTCCTATATATAATGCGGTCAAACAGTCAGTATGTTATTATGTGAGAAACTATTTAGACCAAGGAGGTCAACATGCTGTCTAAAAAACTATCTGCGATCTCTCCATCTGTAACTATTGGCATTAGTACAAAAGTTGCTGAGTTAAGAAGACAAGGTGAAGAAATCATCAGCTTGAGTATTGGTGAACCTGACTTTATGACACCTGATGGTGCTAAGGAGGCCGCTATTCAGGCGGTTCATGACAATAAAACCAAATACGATTCCGCCGCAGGACTGCTTGAACTTAGGGAAGCAATCTGTGAGAAACTTAAGGTTGAGAACGATCTTAAGTACGATCCAAGCCAAATTGTTGTTTCAAGTGGTGCAAAACATGCTATTACTAACACGTTAATAGCTCTACTTGATAATGGTGATGAAGTTCTAATTCCTAAACCCTACTGGACTAGTTATCCTGAAATGGTAAAGCTATGTGGTGGAAGTCCAGTTTTTGTGGAGACTAAGAAAAACAACAATTTCAAGTTAACTGTAAATGACTTAAAAGTTGCTGTAACCGATAAAACAAAGATCCTTTTCATTACTAATCCTTCCAACCCTTCGGGAGCTGTTTACACTAAAGAAGAGTTAGAGCCTGTCGTTCAGTACTGTGTGGACAATAACATATTCATCATTTCTGATGAAATTTACGAACGTATCTGTTACCTTGACGACTTTACATCAGTTGCAAGCCTTTCTAAAGAAGCCAAAAATATAACGATTATAATTAACGGTTTGTCAAAATCCGCTGCAATGACTGGCTGGAGACTTGGATACACAGCTTGTCGACCTGAAATTGCCAAAGCTATTGGAACAATTCAAGGTCACTTAGTTTCCCACCCATCAACAATCACACAATGGGCTGGGCTTGAAGCTATCAAGAACTGCCATGATGACATGATCTATATGGTTGAAAAATATAAGGAAAGGCGGGAGGAAGCCGTTAGACTTTTCGAAACCATAGACGGAATTAGTCTTGTACAACCTGATGGAGCCTTTTACTTATTTGCTGATATGTCAGCCATTAAAGATAAACTAGAATACAGTGATTCTTTATCTATTGAAATCTGTAACAAACTTTTAGATGAATATAAACTTGCTGTTGTACCAGGCATCGCTTTTGGTCTTGATGATTACATTAGATTGTCTTATGCCGCAGATATTAATGATGTACGAGAAGGTATTACCCGCATAAAGAAATTTGTTGAAAGTCTGATTTAGGATTACCTGTTACCCTTAATCTAATTAACTTGTTTTTCAAGTCCTTATTTTGCTCAAAAATCTAAAAACGTCCTCGCAATGACTTTGCGAGGACGTTTTTATATTGAAATATGATACTAATTAATATTTTACTTAACTTGATACTTTACTTAAGAACTTCCTTGCCACCCATGTATGGACGAAGTGCTTCTGGAACAACAACTGTTCCGTCCGCTTGCTGGTAGTTTTCAAGAATT
>LQAE01000293.1_pt1 | contig 12189 bp, 11 predicted proteins | sample 1535771 | NCBI WGS metagenome assembly LQAE01 (sample SAMN04331582, study PRJNA305678) | bioreactor metagenome | isolation source: bioreactor_1 inoculated with Wadden Sea sediment 1st replicate of a... | place: Germany:Bremen
ATATGCTTTTGATTTCACTACGTATCCTGCTGAAATTTTATTTCCTTTTGACCTAATAATTTTGTCGAGTAAAATATTCGAACCAGCCGGAGTACCACCACACGTTGCAATAGTGAATATATATTGATCCTTTGTGAAATTGAATTTTTTTATGAATTCTTCAACAATTAGTGGTGCACCCCAAGCAACCACCGGAAATACAATCCCAATTTTCTTGCTTGATGACGTGAAATTGCCTTTAGAATCGTTTCCTTGTTTCATAATCTGAGCAATCGATTTCAGTTCTGATCCTTTCAAACCTCCTGATATCATCCTTGCAGCGTTTAATGAGTTGCCTGTACCAGTAAAGTAGTAGATGGTTGTTTTTCCCATTTGTCTCTTCTCCTTAAATACTCATTGCATGATTATTCCATGCTTAATTAATCGTCTCAATAATATAGACAATTAGAAATTGAGAGTGTGACAGTGAATTTGAAATTCAATTATAGAAAATTTAGAAAATAATGTTTCTAAATTGATTAAGAAGTCGCTCACAGCGAATTCTTAATCAATTTCAATGTAATTTATTTAAACTTCTACTTGAATATTTTTCTCTATTTGAACGTCAGTCATTTCAGCTTTTAACATGAAGTGTGTAACAATAGCAACCAGTGCAAAAGATATTAACATGCTATACCAAATACCATGCAGACCAAGATATTTAACACTTAACCACGCCATAGGAATATATACAACAAACATTCTGCAAACCATAATAGCCGCTGCTGTAATTGGTTTGTTCATAATGTTATATGCTGTTGTACTCACTTGTAAAACACCTTGGAATCCGTAAGAAAGTGGAACTATATATAGGTAACTTTGAACAATGTTAATAACCTCAGGTTCAGATGTGAAAATCTGAGCAAGCTGTCTACCAAACACCATTAGCAGAAATGCAATAGCTGTATTAAAAACCATTTGGAATCTGTCACTAACTTTTATGGCTTCTCGTACACGCCCCCACCTGTCAGCACCAATATTTTGTCCAATGAATGGTGCTATAACTGTTGCTAGAGCACCGGTCACGAGCAGAGCAAACATTTCTAGTTTAGATGCAATACCAAAGGCTGCCACTGCTTCTTTACCGAATGTTGCAATAAGACCTGTAATAACACCCGCTGCGATTGGCGTCAGCATTTTTGTTAAAGCATTGGGAAGTCCTAGATACAATAATTTCTTCCAAGATTCATAAACTACCTCTACACTTATTCCTTTTAAAGATACAATCTTCTCTTTTCTAATTAAAACATTTAATGAAACAACAAGTGTTGCCGCTCTAGCAATAACTGTTGCAAGAGCTGCACCACGAATCCCCATTGCTGGAATAGATACAAAACCAAAAATAAGAACTGGATCAAGGATTAGGTTTACAACAGCAGATACGGACATAATCAAAGACGGTGTTTTTGTATTTCCCAGCGCTCTGATCGCACTATTACCGATCATTGGAATAACTATAAAAATTGTTCCTATGTACCATATCTCCATATATTCACGTATATAAGGAATGAGATCTGATGATGCACCCATGAGTGTAAACAGTGGCTCAATTGTCAATATACCTGTAACGGCACATATAAGGACAAGAAATACACCAAGTAAAAGTGAGTCTACTGTATAACGGATCACAGTCTTTCTATTATTCTCGCCAATTGCTCTTGATATAAGCGTAGATGTTGCTATACCAATTCCTGTGCTAACGCACTTATGATTAGACAACTGGAAATGTGAATGTCATGGCTGCTAATTCATTGGTACCAAGCATGGCAACATAATATGTATCTACCATGTTAAAGATTATGGTACTGAGCATACCGAAAATCATGGGAAGTGTCAGTTTTGTTAAAATCTGTGGAATTTGTCCTTCCGTTAGAATCATATTATTTTTCTTTGTTGTCATAAATTCTCCTAATAGGGTGCTATTGCAACTATTAATTCTAAGTACATCCATTCCTTAGGTCATAGTCTTCAGAATGGATGATGTACTTTTTTTCTATTCTTTCTTTTCTTGTTCTCGAATGTCTTCAACAGCATCAATTGCATTGCTCATCATTGTCTCAAGCATTTCATAAGCAAGGTCTTTTTGATCATCATTCATGTTCTTTGTAAGTATTTCAGTCGTTCTAGCTAGTTTTTTTCTCATAATAGGAATAAACTCTGTTCCCTTATCCGTAAGATACAGTCTGTTATATCTTTTATCATCTAGGTCTTGTTGTCTGAAAATGTATCCTTCAGATTCAAGTTTTTTAAGAGCTTTTGCAGTTGTGGTCTTATCAATTTTTATTATGGCGCTTAGTTCTTTTTGGGAAATACCTTCATTCTGCGCCAAGGTACCAAGAAAAACGTATTGACCTGATCCCAAACCAAATGGATTTAAATCATGATTGATTATAATTTGTAAGTGACGATAAATGCCAGTTATGTGTTTACCAAATGACTTGTGATTCATATTAACCCCTCCAAGTAGGTTAGTTTATTATTACGATTATAATCCTACAACAAATAGGATGCTATTGCAACTATATAAATCAATAAAAGCAGAATCTCTTCTGCTCTTATTGATTAAATCCATTTATGATATATCGTTCTGTCTCTTATTGAGCACCCAGTTATCATATTTTTTTAGTCCAATGCCATAATTGTACGAAATATCAATTTCCTTATTTAGGACATGATCATCATCAATTTCAGCCAAAACTCTCTTTTTCTCTGCAGTATGTGCCACAGGTGTAAACGTCTTAACAATACCATTTACAACCGCATCAAACATTCCAATTGGCATGGACACCCCTACTTCACCTTTGTCAAACGCCCGTAGGTTCTTGCACCTCTACACATTAGTGAAATATTAATATCGTTATTTGAGTATGGTTTAGATATTAAGTCAGCACATGCAGCTTGGTTTCCAAAAAAACTTAAGTTTTCTGGATTTCCATACTTATAAGCGTAGCCTTGCATGACACGCATAATCACTTCTGCATAGTCAGCCAGCATAGCCATATCTGCATCTTCCATTTGATCAAGTGGCCCCATGGCAATGCCATAGCTAAGATGGTCTATATACTTCATACTAGATACAATCGACTTACCAACAGCCTTCGTCTCAGCAAGTCCGCAGTATTCAAAACTACGCCCTTGTACAATTGTACTGTCAGGTATGGATAGTCCTACTGCATACCGTCCATAGTCACAAATCACATTTTCAGCTCTTGCCTTAAATATTTCACCATCCATAGCTTTTCGAGCATGGAAACATATACTGCCTTTATGTTTTGTAACAGGTACGTCAAAGGCTTCAAACGTCTCCTCAAAATCAAGAAACTTAACACCTACAATTTTTTTGCTTAGGTTCAAAAGTAAACTGGCGATTTTAACGTTTTCACTTTTCATTTGTAACTCCTACTCACTAATCCAAACATTCCAGAAGAATGGCTGACCATATCCGGCATACCCTTTAAGATTTTTCTCAATGCCGTAAAGTCTCTTATCGTTAAATACTTTTATATACGGTACGCTGTCCCAGAATTCACCGTAGAACTCCTGAACAATTTCATATCTTTTGTCATAATCCATTTCTGTAACCATACGATCGAATATTTCATCCATTCGCTGTGCGTCTTCGCCGTCCCATCTCGTAATCCAACCATCTGTGCCTGTCCACGGTTCAAACACTTGTGGATCTGGACTCATATCGCTCCATCTTGATAAAACAATATTCCAATCACCACTTTTTACATAATCAAAGTAAGTGGATCTATCGTATAGTTCAACTTCAACATTCATACCAATGTTCTTCAATTGATTTTGAAGCACTAACGCACCACTACTTGCAAATACGTCTGCTTTTCGACCTAATATTTTGAATACTTCTCCATTGTAGCCCGATTCTTCAATATATGCTTTTGCCTTCTCTAAATCTTGAGTATTATAAACACCTTCCCCAGCATTAGCGTCGTACCAGATAGTTCCTTCTTTGAACCATGAGCCGTCTTCTACAAACCAGAATTTTTCATCTCCAACCTGTGCTGTAGCCAGCTCAACTGGATTAATAGCATGTGCAACTGCTTTTCTCATGCTCTTTTCGTCAAATGGTGTTTCACCACAGTTAAATGCAATAACTCCGATTGTACCGAAATTACATACAGTAGGCTCAATATTTGGGAACATCTCAATTTCTTGATATCTGTCTGTAGAAACTTCGTCAACAAAGGCGAATTGTCCACTTTGTAAACCAGCAATACGAACACTTTCTTCTGGTACGAACTCTATTGTCACCTTGTCAAGATAAGCCACTCTCTTACCCGCAAGACCTGAAGGTTCACCTTCTAGCGGTGTGTAATTGTCATTACGCTTTAAAACAACGTTTTGACCCATGTTGACTTCGTCAAAGTAAAAAGGACCTGTTCCAATATGTTCTGTAATAACGTCAGCACCAAATTTTTCTACTATTTCTTTTTTCTTAACAAGCATTTTTGTCTTGATACTGGTGATGCTAGAATATTAATAAATGGAGCATAAACCTTATCAAACTTAACAAGAAGCTGATAATCATTTATAATTTCAGTTTCTACTAATGATTCTGCAATTGAAGCACCTGCTGGATTCACTTCAAACCATCTATCTAGGGAAGCTTTTACATCTTCCGCTTTCATTTCATCACCATCTTGGAAAAGAACCCCTTTTCTAAGGATAATGTCATATGTTTTGCCTTCATCGATTAAGGTATATGATTCGGCCAGCTGAGGAATAGCTGCATTACTTGCATTAAACTCAAAAAGACCTTCATATACATGATTTGTAACGGCTGTTACAACCCAGTCCGATGACGAATGATCTGGGTCAAAGTTCTCTGGTGTAGATTGAAAAGCAACTGTGATTTCACCACCCACAACTGGTTCATTCACATTATTTTCTACTTCAACTTCACTACTTTCTTCCGTTTCATTGGTTTTGCTTTCCTCATTAGAATTCTCTAATCCAGCTTCTGCTGAACACCCCACAAGTGACATTAAAAGCATCGTTAGGAGAAGCACCCCTGTTATCACTTTTTTGAATCCATACTTTTTCATTTAAATCCTCCACCCTTTTGCATAATTGTTTAGTTGGTATATCTACTAATACATTTCAATATGTAATTGGTTTTCACCAAATATTGCTTTATACACTGCATGCCACAAAGTGTGTTTCACTTATTTTTTCAAACTTAGTCTGGTCTATATTATTCAAATCATCTAAATTTTTATCCGCTTGTAGCCGCCATTCTTTGAAACTAGTACTTAGTTCTTTTTCATCATTTTCTTTATCGACTACTCTATGCTGTACAGAATCTACATCAAGTATTGAATGAAGAAGCAGTTTTGTATAAGGGTGCTTTGGCGTATTAAAGATTTCCTCTTTTGTACCAATCTCAACGATGTAACCACGATACATTATGGCTATTCGATCACACATATGCCTAACCACTGATAAGTCATGGGAAATAAATATATATGAGAATCCATATTTCTTCTGAACATCTTTTAGTAAGTTCAATATCTGTGCTTGAACAAGTAAGTCTAAGGCTGAAACGGGTTCATCACAAACTATAACTTCTGGGTTTGTTGCTATGGCTCTAGCGATTACCAGCCTCTGTCGTTGTCCACCTGAAAACTCATGAGGATATTTATTAAGGTCTTCAACCTTCATTTCCACGCTTTCCAGTAGTTCTTCACATCTAGACTGTACATCTGATTTCATAACTTCTGGATTTGCTTTAACAGCTTCTTCTAATAGAAACTTTACTTTCAATCTTGGATTGAGTGCCCCGAAAGGATCTTGAAAAATGATTTGAATCTTTGGACGAATTTTTCTCATTTCAGATTTTGAAAGTGTGCATAAGTCTTTTCCCTTAAACCACACTTCCCCTTTATCTGCGTCTAGAAGTTGAAGAATCATTCGTCCAGTTGTGGTTTTACCACATCCTGATTCCCCAACCAATGCAAGTGTTTCGCCCTTACGAAGTGAAAAACTGACATCTCCCACAGCCTTTACAGTTCTTCCGTTTGAGCAAAAGGATTTTCCAATACGTTTCACATCTAATATACTGTCACCAATCATCAATCGCTTATGCTCCTATTCCAAGAATTCATCATGATGTTTCCAACACTTCACTCGACCAACCTCGTCCGCATTCCACTTCATAGGTGGTCTTTTCTCGTTACATAATGCTCTAGTCATGTTGCATCTACTCGAGAATTTACACCCCTGAATATCGTCCCCTGGTCTTGGTACTGAGCCCTTCACAACTGATAAGCGGTCATTTTGACCTGCCATCTCCTTGACTGCCGATATTAGCTTTTCTGTATAAGGATGCTGTGGATCATCTACAATGTTTTCCAGATTACCTTCCTCGATCAGCTCACCAGAATACATAACAACCACTTTCTCAGACATTTGTGATATAACGCCTAAGTCGTGAGAAATAAGTAGTAGTGACATGCCTCGAACTTCTATGAGTTTCTTTAATAATTTAAGAATCTGAGCCTGAGTAATAACATCTAACGCAGTTGTTGGTTCATCTGCAATCAATAGTTTCGGATTACATGAAATTGCCATAGCAATTAAAACTCTTTGTCGCATTCCACCAGAAAATTGATGCGGATAACAATTCATGACATTCCTTGCATCATGAATACCAACTTCATTAAGAAGTTCAATGCCTCTGTCATGAGCCTCTTTTTTTGATAATTTTAAATGAGTCATCATTGGTTCGGCTAGTTGTCTACCTATTTTGAACATGGGATTAAGAGCTGTCATAGGTTCTTGAAAAATGAAACCTATCTCATTACCGCAGACTTTTCTTATTTGACTGGTACTCATTCCAGCAAGATCTTTGCCTTGGAATAATACTTTTCCACTTTCAATTTGAATTTTTTTTCTTAGTAGCCCAACTATAGATAGGGCTGTCATACTTTTTCCACACCCTGATTCTCCAACCATTCCCATTGTTTCACCTGGCTGAATTTTAAAAGATATATTGTCAACAATCGTGACGTTCCTTAAGCGTTCTTTTGCTTGTATAGTTAAACTCTCTACTTTTAATAAATCTTCCATACACACCTCAACCATTTCACTTTATCTATTTCGAGGATCTAACTGATCTCGCATTCCATCCCCTATTAAATTAAGTGACAGAACTATCCACGAAATTGTTAATCCTGGAAATACCGTTATCCATGGAGCAATCATTAAGTAGTTTCTACCATCACTCACCATACCACCCAAGCTTGGTGTTGGTACTTGAATACCGACACCTAAAAACTTAAAATGGATTCATTTAGAATCGCCATGGCAAACGTAAATGTTGTTTGTACTATAAGAGGTGGAAAAATATTTGGTAAAACATAATTCATAATAATGTACCAATCACCCTTGCCTAGTGCCACCGCTGACTCAACATATTCTGAATTTAAAACTCTACTGGTTTCATTTTTAGATATACGAGCAAACATAGGAAAATATGAGATCGATAGTGCAATGATAATATTTGTTATGCCTGCCCCTAATACCCCAGCCATAGCGATTGCTAGAATGATTGTCGGGAATGCCATGATACCATCTACAAGTCTCATTAGTATTCTCTCTGCATATTTACTATAGGCCGATAGAATACCAACTATTAAGCCACCCAATAAACTCGAAAAAGTTACTAATACACCTATGTATAGTGATGTTCGGATACCATAAACAGTTCTTGCGAATACATCACGACCAACGTCATCTGTCCCCATAATGTGTTCACTTGTCATCGACTGTAGTCTATTTAACGGGTCTACAGAACTCGTGTCTAACTCCATTACTGCTGGTGCTAAAATAGAAACCACTATTGGAATGAGCATGAATAATAGGCCCGCTTTTATATAACTGTTAAGATCTTCAACTCGATTATTAATCATATGAACTCCATCTGTTTTTCGGATCAATCAAACCACAAATAATATCAACCACCATGTTAATAACAATGAATATACTTGCTATGAACAGCAACGACCCTTGTATTAGTGGGTAGTCCCTCTTGAGTACAGCTGTAATTGCCATGTTTCCCGTACCCGGTATATTAAATAGCTGTTCAATAACTGCTGCACCGCCTAATAAGCTAGCAAAGCTGAACCCAATGACCAGTATAATTGGTGACACTGCATTAGCAAAACCATGTACATTTATAACTTTCTTTTCATTTACACCTTGGGCTCTTGCAGTTTTTAAATAATCCTGTTGCATAACTTCTAACATAGTTGTACGTGTCATACGTGCTATTAAACCACTATGCATAATTCCTAGCACTATACCTGGAAGAAGCAACTGATATACTGCACTAAAGAATCCACTATCTGCTATACCTTCATATCCTGATACAGGGAATAGTCTGAACCTAATACAGAATAATTGGATTGCCATGATTGCAATCCAAAACGCTGGAATTGATATTGATAATAGTGTCATCACTGAAAATGCTTTATCAAATAGCCTTTCATGGTGTTTTGCAGCCATTAGCCCCGTGGGTACACCTATGATCACACTAATGATTATGGCTATAATTGCCAGTATAAGTGTAGGTTCTATCCTCTTCGAAATAATGTCTATAATCGGTTCTTTCCAAAAAATTGATTCCCCTAAGTCAAGACGTGCAAGACCCGAAACCCATATTACAAACTGCTCTAGAACAGGTTTGTCCAGATTAAGTTCCTGACGCATCAATATGACCTGTTCATTATTTGCCTTGTCTCCTAGCATAGTTTGTACTGGGTCACCCGGCATTAAATGAGTGATAAAGAAGGATACCACCACAACTATAACTAATACCGGAATAGATCTTAGAACTCTCTTTGCAATAAATTTATACATAATATCCCTTCGCGATGCTTTAAAATTACAGTTATCGCAGTTCCCCTTTGTATTTTGGTAACGTTTTCAAATCTCGGTCATTCTAACATTGTGGTTATCCATATAACAACAATAATAGAAAATCTAAATACATCAGTTTTGAATATGTATTTGTTGAATCTATAAATTAATGCAATAAAAAAAGTTCTAAGTGTATTAACACTCAGAACTTTTGAAGTCATTCTAAAATAACTTATTCATTTTGTTTTCTTACTCTAATAATGGAATATAAATCTCTACAAATTGCTTTTCTAGTCCAGTTTCCTGTGGTGGATAGTGCTCAAAAGCATAACTGTCAGCAATTTTATACCCGCTTTTCGGCAGCCACTTAGCATACATATGGTACCACGCCTTGCCATATTCCTGTGCACTTACATAGAACTTTCCCACACCATATTTCCCAGCAGGAAGTGTCATAATGCCCACAACACCACTAACCGCTACATTTCCATGAACAGATAAACAAACACTGATTCGAAGTAAATCCTCTTCAGTTTCATCACCATAATCATGATATATAACCAACCAGCGAGACGCTTCATTAATGAGCTGTCTTTCTGCTGCCCATAAATACAGTTGATTAAACAGACCTGAGAACAAGTCACTATCACCTTTATATGGACCACTGTACCTAACATAAATTAGTTGCATGTCAGGCTCATTTCTAAGTTCAATTGACTTAGGTGAAATGTTCATATCCATCCCACTGGTGTAGTCAGTAACATAAGTGGATTTATCATACTCCCTTTTGGATTTCCTATAAGCACTACTACTCATGTTATACCTAGTCTTGAACGCTTTTGCAAATGATGACTGATTCGAAAAACCAACACTTAATGCAATATCAATAATAGGTCTGTTTTTATCTGCTAAAAGCATATAAGCAGCTCTTTCAAGCCTTATCCTTTTAATAAAAACATGTAGAGGTTCACCCGTTATCAGAGAGAAAATTCTTTGGAAGTGAAAAGGCGAGAATCCTGCAACCTTACATAAAACGTCCGCAGTCAGCGGTTCATCTAAGTGTTTTTCAATATAGTCTTGTACTTTATAGATCTGTTCTTGATAAGTACCCTTCTCTAACAATGGTTCCTCCCATATGCCCACCACTAGGACCAAGTTCAATGACATAATTGCATTTTTCAATCATCTGCATGTTATGAGAAATAATGATAATGGTTGCACCCTTCTCATTTAATTCCTTCAGCACATTAATAATCTTTTTAGTGTCAGTTGAATGTAGTCCTGTTGTTGGTTCATCAAGAATATATAGCACACCTTCACAGCTTTTTCTGTATAATTCCTTTGCTAACTTAATTCTTTGTGCTTCTCCACCAGATAAAGTAGATGCACTTTGACCTAGATTCAGATAACCAAGCCCTACTTTTTCAAGCATAAGAAGTTTATTGTAAATCTCGATTTCATCCTCAAAAAGAGGTAAAACCTCTGAAATCTCCATTTCTAAAATGTCACCGATGGTAAACCCTTTTCTCTTTACTTCTAGAACTTTCTCGTTATACCTTTTACCATGACAAGTACTACATGGAATATATATGTCCTCCATATAGTGCATGTTTACAGATATTTCACCCAGCCCACTACAGTCAGGACATTGTCCTTTTTTTGAGTTGAAGCTGAAGTGTTCCTTGCCAAATTTTCTTTCTCTTGCGCCTTCAAGTAGACTATAGCACTTTCTTATACTGTCAAACACACCTGTATATGTTGCAGGATTTGATCTTGAATTGCTACCAATGGCTTTTTGATTCACATAACTCACATCAATTATATTCTCAATACCTTTTATTTCAGAGAACTTACCTCTTTCATCGACAGATCGCCCAAGATAACTTTCCATATGTGGGAATAGGGTTTTAGATATTAAACTACTTTTTCCTGATCCACTCACTCCAATTACAGCAGTTATTTCTCCAACTGGTATATTAACACTAACTTTTTTAAGGTTATTGGTCTCTACATCGTTCATACAAATGCAGTCAGTTATTTTATTGCTTCTATTTTTTTCTAATATGAGAACCTCATCAGTATTTGGTTTTACTTCCATTTGGTCTTTATGATAGACCCCAACAATCTCGCCACCGTATTTGCCAGCTTTGGGACCCATAGTGATATGCATGTCTGCAATCTGTTTGAACTGATCTTTATGCTCTACCATGACAACCGTATTTCCGTGGTTTTTGAGATCCACTATGGATTCCATTAAAAATTGATAATCTCTTGGATGAAGACCTTTGGATGGTTCGTCCATAATGTAAAGAATATTGGACAAGCCCGTTCCAAATTGTGAAGCTAGTTTCAAGCGCTGTGCTTCACCACCAGATAGGCTTGGAATACTTCTGCCTAATGAGATGTAGGATAACCCAACATTCTCAATACGCAATAACCTTGCGTGAATTTTTTGAAGAAGAGGCAGGCTCTTTTGTTTGTCCTCAGGTGACATACTTTTATAAGTAATATGACACCATCTTCTGATCTTATCCATACTCATATTCATAACTTCAGGATACCTCGTCCCTTTAATATGAACGAGTCGACCTTCCTCTAGAAGTCGTTCACCATCACAACGACTACACATGTTTTTTGACATAAATCGCTTCATATTGTCAAACCCTGCTTTTGATTTAGTATCATTTGAAAGTCTTTTAACTATGTTTACAGCTCCTTCTACAGGTCTTGTAATAACACCACTTCTTCCTTTGGAGTTCTCATAAGCCAAGCTCACTTCTTTACCATTTGAACCATATAAAAATTGCTGTCTAAAGTTTTCTGGAAGATCTTTATATGGTACATCAAGGTCAATCTTCATATCTGCTGCAAGGGCTAGAACTTCCCCTCTCATCCAATTGGCGTTAGGTTTTTTCTGGTGTTTGCGCATATCACCATATAGTGTTGAAGCTTTATCTAAAAGTGACAACTCTGGATGTTCTACAATTAAGTCTTCATCTATCTGTAACTCTACGCCTAGCCCCCTACACACTGGACACATGTAGTCTGGATGATTATGACTAAACATCTGCGGAGACCTGTCGAATAAAACTGTCCCGCAACCACCACAAACATTAGTCTCATCCACTATTTCATGACAGTTTGGACACATGCGTGTACCTATAGTTGCAAATAGTAATCTAAACAATTCTGCAATTCTTGTTGTACTCCCAACAGTTGATCTTGGATTGGCACCAAGATTTTTTTGTTTGATCGCAATTGCTGGTT
>LQAE01000294.1_pt1 | contig 12122 bp, 13 predicted proteins | sample 1535771 | NCBI WGS metagenome assembly LQAE01 (sample SAMN04331582, study PRJNA305678) | bioreactor metagenome | isolation source: bioreactor_1 inoculated with Wadden Sea sediment 1st replicate of a... | place: Germany:Bremen
TAACCAAGTATTTCAGTTAAATCCCAAAAGGATATATACAAATGCTCTTCCATCCATTCATATGTTTCAATATTGATTGGTGAATCATTGATGCTGATCACTGACTCCACTTGCTGAATTTCCTTTGTCACTTCAGATGTTTCCGCTATTGCTTGGGTTGTACAACCTGATAAGAATATTACAGCGGAAACTAAGCTTAAAATCAACTTTTCACTTTTCTTATTTACTTGCACTTTTCACCTCATTATTATTGTTACTAGAAAAGAAGTGATGGAACGAATATACTCGTCCATTCCATCACTTCTGCAGATTAACATTGCTGATGCTTTACTACATTTGACGCTGTCCGATTTCAATCATTTTCAAGGTCGTTTATCCAATTGAATACTTCACCATTCAAAAATCCATTACCATAATCGTTATCTTCAGCAACTTCCTGTAAATTTAAATTGTTTTCGTCTCCGTGTGAATAGATAAGCTGATACCTCTTTTCTGTATCGAAAATATTCATAGTTGAAAACATAGTACTTGAAATCACGTCCTTAATTAATAGTAGAAAACCTTCTTTTTGCTCTGGAGTTAACTGTTCCACAACTGGGGAAATTCTATCCATTATTTCCTTGTATGCAGGTGCAGTCATTTTCCCAGGCTCAAAGAAACATTTCGCGAATTCTACTCCTTTTACGTATGTTTCTTCAGTATACTTGTTCCCAAACTCTTTCAGTATTTTTTGCTTATCCATTTCTTACCTCCTACGGATTTACACCATTCCATGGTATATTTGTGATATCAGCATCAGTGATACCTAAATCTTTTAGTTCTTTAAATGCTTGATCAACCCATCCATTTGCAAACTTTTCTGGAATCCCTGCATTGATCATTGATTGCTTTTCAAGCTTAGCCATTTCAGATAATGTAAGCTTTGTATTCTTGTTATTTTTCACCCATTGAGTGTATAAACTATTTTGCTGACCAGTGATCTTAGCATGAACATTAGGTATTCCACTTACTTCATCTAATTTAGCAGGCGAAACAGAAAATGCTTTGTTGAAATCATACTTACTTGAATTTTTGAATGATGTTTTAGCCAATGGATGATGGCCTTTAACATCTGCATACTTACCAGTACCCTCAAGTAATTCAGCAAGACTTCCCTTCACAGGTTGAGCACACGTATTATGAACAAACACATCTACAGTAGAAGCAAAATAAGTATGGTAGTCTTCAACCTCAAAGTTGTAAACTGTAACAAGCTCATCGTACTTCTTCACTTCATAGCTGTCTATTCTTAGTGTATCACCTGACGCTGAAAGTAGTAAATCAGTTTGCTTAAGATACTTCGCACCGACGAATCCTTTGCCTTGAACATAGAATGGATGGGAGGCTGTTGTCTCAATTTCAACACCATCAATTTCAAGCTCATAGATCGTATCAACTTGATTAACGAACACTTGATTAACAGACTTATAGTCTATTTGACCTGACTCTTCATCTCTTGAAAGTACAACATCACCAATTTGAATGTCTTCAATCGATTTGTAGCCTGATACAGTGAGTATTTTTGTTCCAGCTACGAAACAAGCTGCCTCAACCTTACCTATGACTTCATCAATTTTCCGTTTTAAAGCTGACGCTGCATCATCGAGTTTACTCTTAATCCCTTCAACTGCATTTAGCATCTTTCCTTTGATACCAAAGTACTTGAGCCATTTTGACGAGCTCACTTTGCTTTTTACTTTTGATACAAGGCCTTTAATAGCATCCATAACAAAGTTACCTGCTTTAGATATCTTTGCTATTAGTTCAGATACGTTGAAAGTCTTCACGTACTTTTTGAGTTCAACAGCATCATCAATGACCTTTAACACACCTTTTACCGGCGCTGCCAGTGCTGAGCCAACTGTTCCCAGAACAGAAATCGATGATAAGAAGCAGTTTAAGGGGTCTTTTTCGAGTGCATAAATACCAGCATTAACAACATCAGCAATATCACCAATACCTGGAACAAACCCCACAACATCTAAGGCAATATGAAGCACATCGTTAACATTAACTGACTTCGCTTTAGTATATGCCTTATATTCTTTTACTGTAACCTGTTCTCCTTCATATGGATTAACTCTAGGATAGTTACATTTTTCAATCTTGCCATCCTTTTTAAAGAATACATATTTGGCTACTCTACTCCCGCCACCTTTTTTTAGAACATATTCTGAGGTGGTGATAAGTTTCGAAGGTGTCTTTGGAGGTGCAGGTGGAATTACAGGGTCAAGCTGCTCTTCCTTCTTCTTCTCAATATCAACAACTTCGTCTTCCTTAGCATCTGTCGTTTCGGTTGTCTGAGTGTTGCCTGTATCCTTAATGGTATTGTGGTTATCCACTTTCTTACCAGTGCCATTGGCTTGCATCTGATAAATACCGCCAAGGGTATTAATTGTCGCTCCTTCTGGAGGTCTCTTGCCACTTCCTTTTACATAACTCTTGCCGTCACGAATCTCTATGTCGACTTTTGTGCCGTCTTTTAATACAGCGTAAAAATTACTGCCTTTATATGTGCCCTTGACGTAAGTCTTAACAGGAGCCATATATCTTGTTCTTGATAGGTACGATGCCCTTGCAAAACTTATGTTCTTAGCATATAGCCTTCTACCAACTCCATTTAGTCGTAATAAACTTCCACCTAGTATACGACCAGAATTAGTACGACGACCATAATGGAAACTACGCCTCATCTTGTGAGCATAGCGTGAAATTGAACGCCTTGATTTAAGAATCGACTTACTAATACCACCAAAAATTCTTCTTGAATACCTGCTATAAGATTTTAAGCGACTTCCAACATATCGTTTAACTTGATTCGTTCTTTTCTTAATTGAATTGAATGTCGATCGAGTCTTGCGGTATGTCTTGCTAAAGATTCTCCTAAGCCCCTTCTTAGCTGAAGTATTCGTCTTTCTTGAAACATGTCTTAACTTTTTATACAGTCTTGATTTTGATACTATAACTCGACTTTTAATACGACTGTATGTACGTTTACTCCACTTTGATGTTTTGCTTAAACGTTTCTTAATGCTACTAGATACCTTACGAAATGCCCATGACTTTTTCTTTACACGTATTTTTGTGCGACGTGCATAAGATTTCGTTTTACTATAAGACTTCTTATAGCTACTTGCAGCCCTCCTTACACTTTTTTGATGTAGCTCTTTGCCTTTCTTTTAAAGCTCTTTGTATACCGCTTGCGCGAATACTTTTTTGCTTTGTAACGGCTTGATGAATAACGCTTTTTGCTGTACTTAGGCTTAGAGCGTCTTCTTTTGTAGCGGCTACGTCTTGAGCTTCTACTTCGGCTTGACCTACTACGTGACCTTGACTTGTAGCTTCGACGTTTACTTCTTGAATATGAACTTCTACGTCGGCTTCGTCTTGACCTCGCATAAGAATCGTTGGAAGGCATATAGCTTGCAAGAGTCATAAACACAAATACAAATAGCATGACACGACCAACAAATCTTTTGACTTTTGGATCATTAAAATAACCCATTCGTCTTCACTCCTTTCTTTTTTTATTTATCATGAAGCCAAATGGCTTATGATCGATGTAACTTAAAAATTTGATTGCTAGATTATGCGAACTGTATATTTTGTCATTTATGTTATTTTATGTAATCGTAAGTGTAAAAAAATCCATAATTTTTGCACGTCACTCCTGCAAAAATATGATCAAAACCTTCTTCTAATTTATGTACAGCGCCAATCACAATTGATTGACGCATTTTATTCGAAATAACTAAAGGATCATACTTCTCATTACAAATCCACCAAATAAGGAAATAAACGTTAGAATAACTGCTTTGATTGTTGATACATCTATGACATTTTTGTTGTAATATACGTTTAAAAATAGGCTCCAAACTCCACTTACTAAAATTACCGCACTATGCACAATTGAGTACAATGTTTGGAATGTCGAATGAATATCGTAATTGTATACTTGATCGAACCGAAAACCGAATATAGCAAAGCTCAGTCCTGCCGTAATTATGCCTACTATAATTCTAGGAACATTTGATACTGCAATTATGTTAAAAAGTTCTCTAAAGCTGGCATTAGTCTTGATTTTTAAAACTCTTATCAAACCTAATAGAACCACAATTTGAAATACTTTTTCAACAAACACTGGAAGAAGTGATGTCATTGATACTAATATAAACTCGATGTTATCAGGGAATAATCCCGCATCTACAGAGTTAATAATTTGAATGCCTCTTACAAGACCGCCCATCAATATAAGTACAATAGAGACAGGTATAGAAATACTTGTGATTGCATTTGTCTCAATATGTTTTTTTAAAGTTAAAAAGTCGACAAACTTTATTTTACTCATTTTTACTCCCCCACTTGATTATTATTTCATTTTCATTTGAACAAGAACAAATATAATCGTTGCTATCAATAATCTCGTTTTAATATCACCATTCACGAACTCACCCAGCAGTGGTAATCCAGCTTCTTTTAATCCCCAAAGGACAGCCCCCATCACCGGTGATAATACTACACAAAAATCATACCTTGCTTAATTTTTTCCTGTGTTTCGTAGCCATCATACATTCCTTGTTCGAAGAACAATAAAATTAACAGTGCAACCATAAAACCGCTCAATAGAAACTTAATTATTTTCATTACCAGCCTCCATAATTTCTCTAACCATTTCATTCTATTAGTATCTGGGCTTCTTGATAAAATCAAGAAGCTCAGACACTAATTTCACTTCTTTACTTCTTTACTTCTTTACTTCTTCCAAGAGAATAAACTCTTAACTTTATCTCCAAAAGAAGATACTGCATTCGTAACTGATTTAGTTACGGACTTAATATTTTTTTTCGTATTTTCTATTCCCTTATCAATAGATGCTTTCACTTCTTGAACCTTTTTGCTCGTACTTTCAATTTTAGCATCGAACTTATTTTTTAGATCTTCAACTTTCTTAGAGACTGATTCCTTAGTAATCCCGAGATTAGAGCATGCATTTTTTACCATTTCCTTGGTCGCAAACACAACTTCGGATGTTGTTATAGCCTTTTGAATCTTTGTGACATTTGGAATAGCTTTTATCAATGTTGGTGATCCTAACTTAAATACTTCTTTAAGTTTATAACTTTTATCAAGCATTTTACCAACACCATCATAAACGCCTTTGGCACTTACAACAATATCAATCACATCGACTCCGATACCTGTATACTTCTTAGTGTTTTCTACTGATTTTTTATCAGCTCCTAAGAATTTGGCTATTCCTCCTATAGCATTTGATACACCACTTTTGATCAAATTGACTTTACCAACACGTTTAAAGTCTCCGATTGTAGAGTTCCACATATCTGCAACACCACTTGTAACAGTGTTAGCACCAAATGCAGCAGTTCCTGCCATTATTGGTGTTGCCGTACCACCACTAAATACAGTTCCAATGCCTGAACCAACTACAGTCAATCCCCCAAAGACAGTTTTGGCCAAACCGCCACCAAAACCTTTTACACGATCCCATGTTGTTGGTGGTTTATCATATTTCTTGTTGCCAAAGAAGAAATTCTTTACTCCACCAATTAGTTTGTTTTCTGCTTTTGTATAACTTGGACTCTTATACTTTTCTGTTGGCCTAAGCATAACAGAGGCAGTGTTTTTTAATCCTACCGATCTAAAGCTTGATGCATAATTAAATACTGATCTAAAGTTCTTACCAATTATAGATCCTGTTGTTCTTACTTTTTTCAAAGTAGATCCAAAATATGATTTTGCACGAGTTGTAAACTTTTTTATAGGTGTTCTAAGTGATTTAACCCTAGATAAGTATCGACTCTGAACACTCCGCCTCACCTTATGTGCATACCTAGAAACCGACCTCTTCGCTTTGCTAAGTGACTTACTCACGCCTCTAAACAATCTAGAGCCGAAAGATTTCACTTTCGATTTCGTTTTTCTCACATAACGATTTAAACGACTTGCTTTACTTTTAATTGACTTAAATGCCGTTCTTGTCTTTCGGTATGTACGACTAGTTAGTCTTTTGAACGCATTTCGTGCAGATGATTTTGCACGTTTTGTTGCAGACTTCACCTTACTCCATGATCTTGAAACTGTGCGCTTAATACGTGAATATGACAACTTCGCTTTGTTTCTTGTCCACTTAGAAACTCGCTTAGCAACAGATTTCACACGCTTTCTTACAGAGTTCGACGCTTTCCGTACTGACCAAGACTTCTTCTTAACACGTGTCTTGATTTTCAGAGCTGCTGATCTTATTCTATTATAAGATTTTTTATAGCTTGAAGCAGCCTTTCGTACAGATTTTCTTACATAGCTCTTCGTCTTAGCCTTGTAGCTTTTAGAGTATTTTTTCTTAGAATACTTCTTGGCTCTAGACTTGTACTTGCTCGAGGAGTACCTTTTTTTACTGTAACTCGGCTTTGAACGCCTCTTAGAGTAACGGGACTTCCTTGAACTTCTGCGAGATCTCGAAGAGCTTCGAGACTTCGACTTATAACTTCTACGCTTACTGCGAGAATAGGAGCTCCTTCTCCTACTTCGCCGTGAGCGCGCATACGAATCATTGGCAGGGAGATAGCTCGCAAGTGTCATGAAAACGAACACAAATAGCATAACCCGACCAACGAATCGCTTGACCTTAGGATCTGCAAAGTAACCTATAGGTCATCACTCCTTTCATAAAAGTATTTATCATGAAAGCCTAACGGCTTTATGACCGACCTAGTGTGTTACTCTGTTCGTTTTGATACTTTCCCTATTGCTGTTGAAGACAATGTGTAATCTTTAACACCAAATATTCTAGAAAAGTGAACTTTCGATTTTAACTTTGCCTTTATGTATACGACACCATCCTCTTCAGGATCAAGTTCGCAGCTGACCAGTTCAGCTTCAGGTACATTAACCTTTAAAAAATACTCACTGTTTTCAAGAAGCAGGGCTTCATCAAATACAATCCTAGAAGGTGAACTTGCGTTTACATCTACCGACTGTACAATTGCTGTCGCGGATTTATTTGCAGCTTCATCGAGTCTGAGCTGGTCATAGACCAGCAGTCCAGAATCTATAACAAGTCCAGCAATTGTCAGCACAACAAGCATAAGCATGGCCGTCATTGCTGCAATAGCACCGCGTTCATTATTTATTCTTCCTATAATACCTTCAATGAACCTTCCCATAGTTATATCCCAGATCCAAACATATCGATCATAGAGAAGATCATTGGACCAAGCAGAAAAATTACCATAGCAGGAAGTACCAATAATAGTAATGGTAAAAACAATTTCATAGACGCTTTCTCCGCCAACTCTTTAGCAAGAGCTTTTCTTGTTTCCCAGCTCTCTCTTGCATGCATTTTTACAACTTCTGAAACCCCTCGACTCCCTTTATCAAGCCCTTGCATAAGTGACGACACAAAATAATTAATTTCTTCAACATCAACCCTCTGCGCGAACCCTTCCAGTGCAACCTGAGGTGATATACCAATTCGAATGTCATCCGACACTTTTCCGATTTCAAGTGTTAATGCATTCTTCGAGTTTTTCCCAATTTCCTCAAGTGCCTGTGTAATATTTAAGCCCGCTTCTGTTAATATCGCAAACAAACTCAAAACATATGGAACGTTGCGCTTCATCTCCAACTTTCTGTTTCTAACTTTAGCGTTTAACCACTGCTCAGGAATTAAATATCCTGCTGCTGAACAAAACAAAAACGCGAAGGTATTAAAGAAATCAGGGCTTCTTAGATACTGAAATCCAAAATAGAAAAAACAGAACACACCAAGATTGATTTTTATGTAAATAAACTCTTCTGCAGTCACCTTACTTCCAAATCCTGAATAGGTTAATTTCTCTCGTATTTTCGCTTTTTTATTCATTGCTATACTTAAACGCAAAATTTTCTTTGTGAGTCGTGCCCATTTTACAAGAAGTAACACACTGCTGTTCTCAGTATTATGCTTTTTCTTGTATTCCTTCTCACTTCGGAATTGGCTTAGACGGTCACGTATGTTTCTGCGACTTCTAGGAAGCGTTAGTGACAATACGAAAACCATAACCACCACGCTAATAATCAGTGTCACTTTATCCCCCTAAATATCAATATTTATTATGCTCTTCCCAATAAAGTAGTTTGCAATTAGCATTAAAAAACCAAGTGCTGCCAACATTTTGCCTAGAGGTTTATCGTACATAGGTGCTAAGTAGTCAGGCGAAAGCATCATTATAATGCCCACCAATACAATTGGCATTAGTGTGAGTAGTTTTGCCTCCGACCTTTTGCCTGCTGTTAGTGTCTGAATGTCTCTTTTCACTTCAATTCTGTCTCCAATTGTTGTGGCGACATTCCCTAGCACTTCTGTCATATTGCCACCCTTTCTCATAATGATATTAGCCGAGTTTACAAACGTATCAACATCTTCCATATCCATACGATCCTTAAAACTATGAAGCACCTCATCTAGTGGTTTACCAAGCTTTAGTTCAGAAATCATTATTTCCCACTCTGCAATAATTGGACAATTCTTTTCATGTCTATAAATCCGTGCTAAATCTTCCTGACATCTTTCAATTGCAGTTTGAAGAGAATTTCCCGCCCTAAGCGAATTGGCAACTGACATCATGGCGTCACGAAACTGTATATTTAGCCTTTCACGCTTCTTATTTTTTTCTTCCTTGAGTTTATGTTTTGGATAATACAAACTAACGCCACTCAGACCAACAGCAAGAAAAATATTCTTTAAAAACACAACACTAACAATAAATATCATGCTTCCTATTAGGGCCAGCTGCTGTTTTTCAGATTGAACTCCGAGTTTGAGTTTTCTGCTTTTCTTCTTCTTTCTTACTCGTTGACCACTCTTTAATCCGTCCTTTTCCCCTCGCAAGTAGCGCATTGTCATTGTGGTGTTTCCTGTCTTCGCAACAGGCCCTGCTACAATATCAATAAGGGCTGATCCAGCTAAGAAGAATGCTACTGCTATACAAACTGCTATGCCCATCATTTAACTTCACCCGCTTTAAGATCTAAAATAAAATCTTTTTCTTTTGCAGAATAGAATTTTTTTGTTTTAACTATATTGTGTTCTGTTCTACACAGCTGTCCAATGAACTCATCCGTTTCAAATTCTGTTTCTAGATCAATATCTTCTTCAATGAAATCATAGATTTTATGCACTCTAATTTCATCGCCTTCGAGTCCAAGAATTTCAACGATTTCAACAACCCGTCTTGAACCATCTCTAAGTTTACTAAGGTGTACAATGAAATCTACTGCTGTAGCCACTTGCTGTCTGATTGCCTTAATGGGAAGTTCCATACCAGCCATTAAGACCATGGTTTCAAGTCTTAATAACATATCTTCTGCCGAATTGGCGTGACCTGTTGAAAGGGAGCCGTCATGACCCGTATTCATTGCCTGAAGCATATCTAGTGCTTCTCCACTTCTAACTTCCCCAACTACAATTCTGTCTGGTCTCATTCTAAGGGCAGACTTTACCAACTGGCGCATAGGTATTGCGCCATTGCCTTCAATATTAGGAGGTCTGGTTTCTAGTCTTACAAGGTTCTCTACTTGATTAAATTTAAGCTCAGCAGAATCTTCAACAGTAATAACTCGGGAGTCTACTGGGATTTGCTGACTCAGTGCATTCAGAAATGTTGTTTTCCCTGAACCTGTTCCACCTGAAACGATGATGTTATATCTTGATTTCACCATTCTTTTCAGAAGTGAAGCAACACTGTCTGGGAGACTTCCAAACGCAACAAGTTGTTCAAGACTGTATGGATTTTCTGGGAACTTACGTATTGTTACTGTCGTTCCACTTAATGAAACCGAGTTTAGAACAATATTTACGCGCGAACCATCAGGTAGTCTTGCATCGACAATCGGATCACTTTCATCTACTTTTCTGTTAATTGGAGCTACAATCTTATCAATGATGTATCTGAGTTCCCTCTCTGACTCAAATTTCACATAAGCGCCTCTGCTATTCTTCGCTCTTTTAACTTTTCCAGACTTCTCAATAAACACCCGTGATGGTCCATTAATCATAATTTCAGTGACCGTCTCATCATCCAAAAATGGCTCTATCACCCCAAACCCAAACATATCTTGACTTAACTTTTCGAGCATTTCGTATTTTTCAGGTTGTGAGAACATATATGTGCCATATTCTCTCTCAACAAGACCATCTATAATAGAAAAGGCTGTGCTTTTAATCTGTTTTTCTAGTTCGTCACCATCTACGTCGCTCAGTTCATCTCTTAACTCTGTAATTTGGTGTTTAACACGTTTAACTATTTCAAGTTTTTTGTCCGATCTAATACGAGAGTTGACTGTTACATTTTGACTCGACTCAGAGCTAGAAGAACCTGACTTCTTCTCTTTTATATAGAGCTCTAAACTCATGACGTCCTCCCGAATCCAAGTTTAAGTTTTGATGGTTTTTTTTCTTCTTCTGACTGCTCTGCTGGAAGAAGTTTTTCAGCAAATGCTTTGTATGGCTGTTCCAACCTCGTCTTTGGCCCCATACTCACTGGCAAATTATCATTCGCCCAATATCTATAAGCCGCTTTTTCCTTAATAACACCTACAAGAGGACACTGTAATTCAATTTCCAGTTCTTCAGCAGAAAAACCAGCATGTTTATGATGTTTGTTCATCACAAAGCTTGATTTTGTGAAGCAACCTACAGTTTTTAAAATTTCTTTTGCTTCAAGCAGTCTAATTGCAGATGAAAGTTCTGGTATTGTTACTAGTAAAACTCTGTCGACCAAGTCAAATAAACAAATATTTCTCTCGCACATTTCCACTGAAGTGTCATACAGAATAACATCGTATCCCATACTTAATGCTACCTCATGAAAGAGTCTGACATGCTTTTCCTTCACGCCTTCCATTTTCAGGAGTGAAGCACTGAACATAACGTCTATAGAACACGACTCCCCCTCCACACGGTAGGTATTGTTCTCAAAAATATTCTTAATATCCGATTTTGATAGTTCTTCACCTTGAGAAGCGATTTCGTCAATGACACGTGAAAGATTCTTTGTTTGTTTTGGAACATGACATAGAACTTGTTGTGCACCAATTTGAGCAAAATCCACCAAAAGAACATTTTTACCCGCTTTTGATAATTGAGCCGCCAAATTGACAGCTATTGTAGACTTTCCAACACCACCTGCTGGTGAATAAACACAACAAGTCCACTGTTTGTTCCTGCTGACAATCTGTGTGTGGTTCAATTTGGACTCTTGCAGAATGCCTCTATAGTCGGTAATGATTTTTTCAATAAGTGTCACTGTAGGTGACCCATTATAGTGCGTCACAAATCCCAATGTTGTTGCTATTCTTGCCTTCTTGTCACCAATCGAATCGGTGATCAGAATTACTTGTTGTATAGACTTACTGTCTACAAGTTCTCGAAAGGCTTTTAAATCATTCACACTATGTATAGCAATTATTAATGTATCCAGAGACTCTAAACCACAATCATCAAGGGTGTCGGTTTGAGACAACTCAATTTCTAAAAGGTCTTGATTGTCTTCTATCACATTATTCATTTGCTCAAATAGAACTGGTTCTTTCTCAATAATCATTATTTTCTTCATGAGTTGTCACCTGCTTGCTTTGCCTCTTCTTCATCTAAAGTCTTGTCTAGTGAATTCTCATCTGCAGGAGTCAGAGATTCCACAATAAGTTTTTTAACATCATCAGACAACTGTGTTTGCTCTATCTGCTCAATGATCATTCTTAAATCAAGATTTTTTTGAGTTTCCAAAATATTATCCACTTCACTGTCAATAAGCTCTGCAATCATGACTTTTTCTTCCTCATCAAGCCATGAATCTTCCACAGTATCCATTACAATGTCTAACTCAGTTAATACAGAGTCAGAAGACGTTCCTGAAATCCCGCTTAACATATTAAGAACCTTTTGCTTATCAAGGGGATCAATATGACTTGCGCTAATCATGTTAGATATCTTATCTATGCTCTTCTCAGCTTCAATAATCATTAACATTTCAAGTTTTGCAGATTCAGTTATAATCTCTTCCTCGATAATTTGGTCAGCTAGG
>LQAE01000296.1_pt1 | contig 12043 bp, 5 predicted proteins | sample 1535771 | NCBI WGS metagenome assembly LQAE01 (sample SAMN04331582, study PRJNA305678) | bioreactor metagenome | isolation source: bioreactor_1 inoculated with Wadden Sea sediment 1st replicate of a... | place: Germany:Bremen
AGTGTACAGTATAGTGCACCTGTGGTACAATATAAGCGAATATTAAGGAAAACGTTGTTATGAAGCTCTCGCTTCTAACATGAAATATGTGAATTCAGAGTGAGAAGTCACTTAAGTGTTGAATGGAGGATGGAAACATGAGTAACATTCATGATCTACCGTATCTACAAGGTCAAGTTCAAGATCTAAAAGATCAAGGCGTATTTAGAAAGCTTCCTACCCTAAACGGTCCATGTGAAGCTGTATGCATGCTAAATGGCAAAGAAGTAATTAACCTGTCTTCAAACAACTACCTGGGTCTTGCTACACACCCACGTACTAAAAAGGCAGCTATTGAAGCCGTTGAAAAGTACGGCGTAGGCGCTGGTGCTGTTCGTACAATCGTTGGTAACATGGATATCCACGAAGAGCTTGAGAGAAAGCTTGCTGAGTTCAAGCGTGAAGAAGCTGTAATGGTATTCCAATCGGGCTTTAACTGTAATGCTGGTGTTATTCAAGCCGTTACAAATAAAGGCGATCTTATTCTTTCTGATGCACTAAACCATGCTTCTATCATCGATGGCGTTAAGCTGTCTAAAGCTGACAAGGCTGTATTCCAGCACAGCGATATGGAAGATCTAGAGCGTATTCTTAAAGAAAGACGTGATGACTACAACAACGTTCTAATCATCACTGATGGTGTATTCTCAATGGACGGCGACATCGCAAAGCTACCAGAAATGGTTGAAATCGCTGAGAAATACAACTGTATGACTTACGTTGATGACGCTCACGGTTCTGGTGTTCTTGGTGAGAGCGGTCGTGGTACTGTTGACCACTTCCACCTACATGGTCGCATTGACTTCATTATCGGTACACTATCAAAGGCAATCGGCGTAATCGGCGGTTACTGTGCTGGTCGTCAAGTAATGCAAGACTGGTTAGTACACCGTGGTCGTCCAATCCTATTCTCTACAGCACTTCCTCCAGCAGCAGTTGGTGCAATTACTGAAGCTGTTAACATGCTGACGGAATCTACAGAGTACACAGACCGTTTATGGTCTAACGCTAAGTTCTTCAAAGAAAAGCTTGGTAAATTAGGTTTTGACACTGGCGAAAGTGAAACACCAATCACACCAGTTATTATTGGTGACGAAGCGAAGACTGTTGAATTCTCTAAGAGACTTCTAGAAAACGGTGTTTACGTTTCTCCAATCGTATTCCCGACAGTTCCAAAGGGCACTGGTCGTGTACGTTGTATGGTTACTGCAGGTCATAACGAAGAAAACCTAGCACAAGCTGTAGAAGTATTCGAAAAAGTTGGCAAAGAAATGGGTGTTCTTTAATACCGAAGGTCTTGTGAACTAATGTAATAAAATTTATAGACTAAGACAAAACGACTCTGATTTTCAGGGTCGTTTTTTTGTGCATACTAAGTAGGAAATTATATAATGACCGAATGACTAAACATGCACAATGCTGAATAAAAAACCTAACGCTTATGAATAGTTCCTTCCAATGTGTAATAAATACTAATATATTTTCCTACTAGATGACCTCATTAACTTCGCATAACGAATGTAATACTGCTGCTAAATTCCCAAATGGATACGCGCCTCACATTATGAAAAAAATTTTTCTATAAATGTTAGAAAAAAGATTTTGTGATTGTTTTACGGGCATGAATGAAAGAGGGAAGAATTCAGTAATTAATTACACAAGTGAAAAGCGAGGGGCTAATGAGAAAAATAGTAATATTAATACTGATATGCATATTATGCATACAACCAGGTATATCGTATGGATTCATAGAAAATGAAACTGTACAAGGGTTTGGTGATATTGAAGGGCACTGGGCGGAGAGTGCCATTAAAGTTCATATTGATCGGGGCAACGTTTCGGGATATGGAGACGGCACATTTAAACCAGATGGAGAAATATCCGTAGCTGAAGCAGCAACCATCTTAAACCGCTGTTTTGGTTTTGATGAAATGATTCTAAATGATCAAGATGAAAGCTGGTTTGCAGATGAACTTGCTAAGGCTACATATTACGGGTATCTTGATCAATCGAATGTGATGCCAAATGAGGATGCAAATAGAATAGAAGTATTAGAAATGTTGAATTCCATTATTGATTGCCAAGAAGAAAAGGTGAAGTCGGAACTTAAAGAGTTCACAGATATGATTGACTTTGATGAAGGATCAAGACTCCTAGTCTCTGAGTTTAATCAATTAGGTATTATTGATGGTTTTCAAGACAATACATTTAAACCCAAAAATGCAGTTACTAGGGCAGAGTTTCTAACCATGTTAGATAAGATTACAGGTTACATTGTTAAGACTGAAGAAGACCTTAAGAATATACCAGATGATGTTGAGAAAATTACCATTATTGGTGATGACCTTGTTATCGATAATGTAAAGACTGATGCTGATGTTTATATTTCTCCAGGTGTATCTGGAAATATTACATTCACTAATAATAATATTGACGGCAAACTTATTATTTCTGGTGGGAATGAGAATAGTTCCATAGTTGTTAAGGATTCGAAGATTAAAGAGTTGGTCACAACCAAAGCCAAATCCAAACCTACTATTGAGGTGTCTGGAACTTCGTATATAGATAGCGTAAAAACGAAAACTGAATCCGTAATTCAGACGAGTGGTAGTATTCTAATTAATAAAATCACGACTGAATCGGATACGGATATAGCACTTAGCAGTGGAACAAGAGTTATACATTTAACCACGGACAGCAAAACAAAAATAGATACAGAGTCAGGAGCAATAATTACACAATTTAAGGCAAATGATAACACAGAAGTTAAGGGTAACGGAACGATAACTCGCGCCATTATTGATAGTGAAGATGTAAGCATTAGCAAGAAACCAGCCTATGTGGTTGTTGAAAAAAAAGATGCCTCGGTTGAAATTGGCAATGGTGAAGTCACTTATAAAAATGATGATTTGATTGAGTCTGAGTCCGATACAAGTAGTGGTTCTAGTAAAAAGGATAAAGATAAACCAAAAGATACAACACCACCGCAAAATTACGAAATAACAATAGATCAAAGCCTTATTCATATGAACAACCAATTAGAACTGTCATTTAAAATATTAAATGCTGAATTAGGGTCTACTTACTATTACGAAATAGATGATACAGACGAGACCACAACAAAAATAAGTGGAAATGGTTCTTCTAGTTTGTCTACAGTAGCTGTTACAGACGTAGACGTTTCAAGTTTAATAGATGATACATTAACGCTAAAAGTCTATTTGATGGATGCCAAGCAGAATAAAGGGTCAGTGGAAACAGAGACTATAGAGAAAGACACAACTGCGCCAAGTGGGTACACGGTAGGTATTGATCAAGAAAAAATCACCAGTCAAAATAATACAGCCCTTTCATTTACCATATCTAATTCGGAAGTTGGGGCTAGCTTTACATATACCATTAACGATGAGAGCAATGAAACTCAAGAAATTTCTGGAAGTGGAACAATAACCTCACAGGTTCAAACAATTTCTGAGATAGATGTGAGTTCGTTAAATGATGAGATCTTAACGCTTTCAGTGAAGTTAACAGATACATATAGTAATGAAGGCAATTTAGTAACGTCTACTGTGGGAAAAGATTCAACACCTGCAAGTGGATATAGCATAAGTTTTGATCAGTCTTATGTTATGAGTTTAAATGAAAGTGTCATTTCCATAACGGCTTTAAATGGCGAGATCGGATCAACGTATACCTATAGCATAAATGACACAAATGACTCAACAAGCGCCATTACTGCAACTGGTGTTATAGAGACAGAAACAGAGCAATATAATGGACTTGATCTAAGTTCACTTAGTGACGGCATACTTACAGTAACCTACAATGTTACAGATTCAAACAGTAATATAGGAGAGACTGTAACAGACACTATTACAAAGGATACAGTAGCGCCTTCAAGTTACAATGTGAACATTGATCAAAGTTTAATTAACAGCAGTAATAAAAATGCTCTTTCCTTTACAGTGACAGGCGGCGAAGTAGGTGCACAGTTCAATTACACCCTCACAGATTCCAGTGAGTCTATCACTGGAACGGGAACACTCAGTTCTGAAACCGAGCAAGTTGAAAATATTAATATTGGATCATTAAACGACGGAACAATTACATTGTCATTTTCACTAACAGATCAGTCTGGCAATACTGGTTCTACTAAAACAGATTCAGTATCAAAAGAAGCTACACCACCAACTGGTTACACTGTAGCTATAGGACAAAGCAATATAAATTTATCAAATGACACAGGTTTGTCATTTACTTTGTCAGGCGCAGAAGTTGGTGCATCTTATTCGTATACGATTGACGATACAGATGGGTCAACCAGTCCTGTTCAAGGAACTGGGACAGTGACTTCGTCAACTGAAGTAGTATCTAGTATAGATGTAAGTGCTTTATCAGATGGAACTTTAACTTTGGAATTGACGTTAACAGATGTTTCGATGAATCAAGGTGTTGTAGTGAATGATTCGATCCTTAAAGACACTATAGCCCCGACAGGTTATACAGCATCTATTGATCAATCAAACATATACAGTGGTAACCAAAATGCATTGTCGTTTACGATTCTTGATACAGAATTAAACTCGAATTACTATTACACAATCGATGATTCTAATGGCTCTACAACAGAACTAAGTGGGAATGGAACAGCAACATCATCAGTTACTATTATTCAGAATGTTGATGTTAGTAGTCTTGATGATGATACCCTCACTTTAACAGTGTACTTGACAGATGCAGTTGGGAATCAGGGCTCGAATATGACAGCTACAGTCATTAAGGAAGTCGTTCCACCAAGCGGATACGTTGCAACGTTTGATCAAAGTAGAGTTAACGACAGCAATAAAACGGTGGTGTCATTTTCATTCTCAAATGCTGAACTAGGTGCAACATTTAGTTACAGCATTGATGACACAAATAACGGAACAGATTCGGTGACAGGTACAGGAACAATTTCAACAGCTAATGATCAAATTACAAATATTAATGTTATGGGATTGGATGATGATACTTTAACCTTAACGGTCTATTTAACAGATACAGTGGGAAATCAAGGGTCAAATACAACGGATACTGTTGTTAAAGATACAACACCACCATCTGGATATGGTGTGTCAATTGACCAAAGTGGAATTAATAATTCCAACAAAACAGCCTTGTCATTTACATTCTCAAGCGCAGAAGTAGGAGCAACATACAACTATAGTATAGATGATACAAACGGTGGAACAAGCGCTGTCACAGGTACTGGTACAATATCAACAGCAACAGATCAAATTTCAAGTATAGATGTGAGTGGATTAGATGATGACACATTAACACTAACAACTTACTTAACAGATACAAATGCAAATGTAGGAAGTGGTGTTACTGACACTGTAATAAAAGATGTGGTTAGTCCAAGTGGTTACAGTGTTTCACTGGATCAACCTCTAATCAACAGTGGCAATGAAGGTGCACTTTCCTTCACATTCTCAAGTGCAGAAGTAGGAGCAACATATAACTACAGCATAGATGACACAAATGGTGGAACAAGTGCTGTAACAGGTTCTGGAACAATATCAACTGCAACAGATGAAATAACAGGCATAGATATAAATACACTAGATGATGACACATTAACACTAACAGTGTATTTAACAGACTTAGCTGGTAACCAAGGCACTAATACAACAGATACAACAACAAAAGAAGCCACACCACCATTGGGATATGGTGTATTAATTGATCAAAGTGTTATAAACAACAGCAATAAGACAGCCTTGTCATTTACATTCTCAAGTGCAGAAGTAGGAGCAACATATAACTACAGCATAGACGATACAAACGGCGCAACATCAGCTGTAACGGGTACTGGAACAATTTCAACAGCAACGGATCAGATATCAAGTATAGATGTGAGTGGTCTTGATGATGACACGCTGACGTTAACGGTGTACTTAACAGATACAAATGCAAATGTGGGAAGTAGTGGCACTGACACTATAATTAAAGATGTGGTTACACCAAGTGATTATGGTGTATTGATAGACCAGTCTTTAATAAATAGTGGAAATGAATCATCATTGTCATTTACATTTACAAGTGCAGAAGCCACTGCAACATACAACTACAGTATAGATGATACAAATGGTGGAACAAGTGCTGTAACAGGTTCTGGAACCATATCAACAGCAACAGATCAAATAACAGGTATAGATGTAAATACATTAGATGATGATACTTTAACTTTGACAGTAAGTTTAACAGATACTGTAGGAAATATTGGCGGAAATGTAACTGATACAACAACAAAAGATGCGACACCACCATCTGGATATGGTGTTTCATTCGACCAAGGCGTTATAAATAGTGGTAATAAAACAACTTTGTCATTTACATTTGCGAGTGCAGAAGTTGGGGCAATATACAACTATAGCATAGACGATGCAAACGGTGGAACATCTGCAATTACAGGAACGGGAACAATTGCAACAGCAACAGATCAAATTTCTAGTATAAATGTAATAGGACTAGACGATGATACATTAACACTAACAGTATATTTAACGGATACTTTTGGCAATCAGGGTTCAAATACTACAGACACAGTGGTAAAAGACACTACTGCGCCGTCTGGGTATGGCGCATTAATTGACCAAAGTGGAGTTAATAATTCCAATAAAACAGCATTGTCATTCACATTTTCAGGTGCAGAAGTAGGAGCAACATACAACTATAGTATAGATGATACAAACGGCGGAACGACTGCCGTAACAGGAACAGGAACTATATCAACAGCTACGGATCAAATAAGTAGTATAGATGTTAGTACCTTAGATGATGACACATTAACACTAACAACTTACTTAACAGATACAAATGCTAATGTAGGTAACAATGCCACAGATACAGTTCTTAAAGATATAGTTAGTCCAAGTGGTTACAGTGTTTCACTGGATCAACCTCTAATCAACAGTGGCAATGAAGGAGCAGTTTCATTTACGTTCGCAAGTGCAGAAGTCGGTGCAACATACAACTACAGCATAGATGACACAAATGGTGGGACAAGTGCTGTAACAGGTTCTGGAACCATATCAACAGCAACAGATGAAATAACAGGCATAGATGTAAATACACTAGACGATGACACATTAACACTAACAGTGTATTTAACAGACTTAGCTGGTAACCAAGGCACTAATACAACAGATACAACAACAAAAGAAGCCACACCACCATTGGGGTATGGTGTATTAATTGATCAAAGTGTTATAAACAACAGCAATAAGACAGCCTTGTCATTTACATTCTCAAGTGCAGAAGTAGGAGCAACATATAACTACAGCATAGACGATACAAACGGTGGAACGTCTGCTGTGACAGGTACTGGAACAATTTCAACAGCAACGGATCAGATATCAAGTATAGATGTGAGTGGTCTTGATGATGACACGCTGACTCTATCAGTGACATTAACAGATACAAGTAGCAACACAGGCTCGCAAGTAACAGACACAGTAGTAAAAGATATTGTGAGTCCAACTGGGTACACAGTCGGAGTTGACCAAAGCGCAGTCAATAATAACAATAAAACAACAGTTTCATACACGTTTGTCAGTGCTGAAGTAGGAGCATCTTATAATTACAGCATAGATGATACGAATGGTGGAACAAGCGCTATAACAGGCTCTGGAACAATATCAACTGTAACAGACCAGATTTCTGGAATAAATGTAAACACACTAGATGATGACACTCTGACGTTGACAGTCTATTTAACAGATGTAGCAGGCAATCAAGGAGCAAATACAACAGATACAGTTCTAAAAGAAACAGTTGCACCTAGTGGGTATACAGTTTCTATTGATCAAAGCAGGATCAATAATAGCAATAAAACAGCCATGTCCTTCACATTTTCTGGGGCTGAAGTAAGTACAACATACACGTATAGTATTGATGATACAAATGGTGGAACAAGTGCTGTTACGGGTTCTGGCACAATATCAACAGCAACAGATGAGATTTCAAGTATAGACGTGAGTGGACTAGATAGTGATACTTTAACTTTAACCGTGTATTTAACAGATGCGGTAGGTAATCAAGGTTCAAATACAGTAGACACAGTGGTTAAAGATACAACACCACCATCTGGATATGGTGTGTCAATTGACCAAAGTGGAATTAATAATTCCAACAAAACAGCCTTGTCATTTACATTCTCAAGCGCAGAAGTAGGAGCAACATACAACTATAGCATTGATGACACAAATGGCGGAACAACAGCTATAAGTGGAAGTGGCACTATATTAACTACGACTGATCAGATATCAAGTATTGACGTGAGCACCTTAGATGACGACACACTTACACTGACAGTGTACCTGACAGACACGGATGCTAATGTAGGCAGTAATGCCACTGATACAGTTCTTAAAGATATAATTAGTCCAAGTGGATACAGCGTTTCACTAGACCAATCTCTTATCAACAGTGGCAATGAAGGAGCAGTTTCATTTACGTTCGCAAGTGCAGAAGTCGGTGCAACCTACAACTACAGCATAGACGATACAAATGGTGGTACTTCAGCTGTAACGGGTTCTGGAACAGTATCAACTGCTACAGATCAAATTACTAGTATTGACGTAAACACACTAGATGATGACACATTAACATTAACAACTTATTTAACAGATTCAGCAGGAAACCAAGGTGTTAATGCAACAGATACAGCTACAAAAGAAGCCACACCACCATCTGGGTATGGTGTACTAATTGATCAAAGTGTTATAAATAATAGCAATAAGGCTGCTTTGTCATTCACATTCTCGAGTGCAGAAGTAGGGGCAACATATAACTACAGCATAGACGATACAAACGGTGGAACGTCTGTAGTAACAGGTACTGGAACAATATCAACAGCAACTGATCAAATTTCAAGTATAGATGTGAGTGGTCTTGATGATGATACGCTGACTCTATCAGTGACATTAACAGATACAAGTAGCAACACAGGCTCGCAAGTAACAGACACAGTAGTAAAAGATATTGTGAGTCCGAGTGGTTATACAGTTGGAATCGACCAAAGTATTGTAAATATAGGCAATGAATCTGCGGTGTCATTTACATTTACCAGCGGCGAGATTGGAACAACATGTTACTACAGTATTGATGACACGAATGGCGGAACAAGTGCTGTTACCGGTTCAAAATCACTTACTAGTACAACTGAGCAAGTGACAAGTATTAATGTAAGTGGATTAGATGATGACACATTGACTCTGACGGTTTACTTAACAGATGCAGCAGGAAATCAAGGTTCAAATACAACCGACACAGTGACTAAAGAGACAGTTGCACCAAATGGCTATGGTGTTTCCATCGATCAAAGCCGAATCAATAACAGTAACAAAACAGCATTATCATTTACATTCTCAGGCTCAGAAGTAGGAGCAACCTATAACTATAGCATAGATGACACAAATGGTGGAACAAGTGCTGTAACAAGTACGGGTACAATTTCAACAGCAACAGATCAGATTTCGAGCATAGATGTAAGTGGACTTGATTCAGACACTTTGACATTAACGGTATATTTGACAGACACAAATGGGAATCAAGGATCAAATGTAACAGATACAATTGTTAAGGATACAACAGCACCGTCTGGGTATGGTGTATCGATTGATCAAAGTGGAATTAACAATTCTAGTAAAACAGCTTTGTCATTTACATTCTCAGACGCAGAAGTAGGAGCAACCTATAGCTATAGCATCGATGACACAAATGGTGGAACAACAGCTGTTAGTGGAAGTGGCACTATATCAACAGCAACTGATCAGATATCTAGTATAGATGTCACCACATTAGATGATGACACATTAACTTTAACTGTGTACTTGACAGACACAGACGCTAATGTGGGGAACAATGTAACAGATACGATTCTTAAAGATGTTGTTGCTCCAAGTGGATATAGCGTTTCGCTTGATCAGTCGCTTGTTAATAGTAGCAACGAAGATGCAGTATCCTTCACATTCGCAAGCGCGGAGGTTGGTACAACATACAACTACAGCATCGATGATACAAATGGTGGAACAGCTGCTGTAACTGGTTCTAGCACAATATCATCATCAACAGATCAGATAACCAATATAGATGTGAGTGGATTAGATGATGATACTTTGACGCTTACAGTCAGTCTTACAGACACAGCTGGCAACCAAGGTGTAAATGCGACTGATACAACAACAAAAGAAGCCACAATACCGTCTAATGGCTCTGGGTATCCGAAAGCAGATACCGAGACGCAAACAGGCTTTACGGTGAGGGCTGAAGGTGACGAAAACTGTACAGCCTACTATGTGGTTGTAGCCAATGCAGCATCAGCGCCAACAAGCTCTGAGGTTAAAAGTGGTCAATCTTCTGGTGGCGGTTCACCACTTAAATCAGGGAATATATCATTAACTGCCAATACTGAAGGGACAAGTGCAGTTTCTGGACTTTCTGGTGGAACAGAGTATGATGTTTATGTGGTACTGGAAGATGGAAACAGCAACATTCAAAGTTCACCAACAAAGTAGATGTAACAACTCAGGCGGCTGTTGCATCAAGTTTAAGCGTTTCGGTACAAGGAGAACCAGGATTCATGGAAGGTGGCACATATAGTCGTGGCACAGATGTGAATGGGAAGCCACACTACACTGACGCAGACAGTTTTGAAATCCAGTGGAGTGGAAGTCGTTGGGAACTTCTTGATGATTTTGATGGAATGCTTTATTATCATACTTCTACAGCAGATACCGTACCTTTAAGTGGATGGGTAGATGATAGTGGGTCGGGATATGTTTTGGAAATCAGTGAATAGTATTTGAACTAAAAATAGACAGTACAAATGGATGGCATTCCATTTGTACTGTCTTTTGTTTTCACGATAAGTCTATTTTGATTTTTTTGTCTTATGAACATCATTCATTAAACAATATACTGCAATCCGATATAGGGATTAATCCGGACGAGGCGGGAATGAACCATCATACCAAATAACATAGTTTACACAAGTATACGCTGAACGAATCTCGATAGTTGTTGTACTGGCAGAGCCTGCACTTTCAACAGAAATTCGGGTTCATCGTTGTGTCTATTTTGTTAGGATCTGTGTATATGTCTACATCATACCTCGAGTCAGTTTGAGAGAGGAAATTATTATTAGGATCAATTGAATTGCCAGGTTCTCCTGCTGCAATCAGGTCATGACTATGTGGTGGCAAGTTGGTTTGGCTTAAGCCTGCCATACAGTTTCCATATGAGTATCCCTGTATGTAATGGCTTAGGCCTGGCCGTTGACCTTTGTGGATTGGGGCCCGACCTCTTAAATCAGGCAAGGCAAATGTAGTCCGTCCATCGCCTCCATAAGTGGTGCCGAGTATTGCGTAAAGTGTAGTGAACTGATTAATTGATATTTCTTGACCAGCACAGAACATCGATCCACGAGGTGCATAGTTGCATGCAAACATTGAAACTTCGCCTATATAGCAATCTGCTGCCATTACAAACCTCCTTAGTTAGGATCATATCCTTCAACAAATTTTGAAATAACCACATCATAATAAATTTTAGTGTTCTTTTCTGAGAATGGCTTTATAAATAGATCGCCTGAGCCAAGAACATCATGCTCATACTTGTAAATATTATCCTCAAGCAAATCTTGTTTGCTGCCCTCAAAAGTCAAAGTAACATTATGAACTGGATCAATAATCTTCTCTTCAGCTTCAATAAGTGTTAACTCTACATAGTCATTCTCAGATGTATAAAACTTAAAGTTTGAGTTAATGTGACCATCGAAAGTATTTTTATTCACAGTTTTAAAATCCATAATTTATCTCCTTTAACTATCTTTATAAATTAACAAAGTATTATCTATGTATCTATGTGCGTGGAGGATACAATCCTACCACCCATAACCCAAATTGCATACAAAGTGAATGTGTAACAATAGGGATTGGGTTGCCTAAACCAGATTTTG
>LQAE01000297.1_pt1 | contig 11975 bp, 13 predicted proteins | sample 1535771 | NCBI WGS metagenome assembly LQAE01 (sample SAMN04331582, study PRJNA305678) | bioreactor metagenome | isolation source: bioreactor_1 inoculated with Wadden Sea sediment 1st replicate of a... | place: Germany:Bremen
TTCAGACTGTCGACAAAGTCGACAGGATATCAGCTTGTAGAAAACTTCGAAAGACAAGGCGCGAATGAAATCCGCTTTGGGAGCGTACTCTACGGTACGTGACTAAAGTAGATTTCATCCTGCTACGCAGGATTTCGGAGTTTGTCTATAAGCTAAACCCACCTTCAAAGAAGGTGGGTTTAATATTGTCTAATATATTGCTATTCCTAGCAAGGAATGGCTTCTTTAGCAACGAAACCTGCTTCTGCAAGGATCTTTAGAGCGTCTTGCTCTTTTGCTTCACTCACCATTACGATTGGACCTGTACAACCCATGCCGCTTTCAGCATAGATGCCAGCTCTCCAAAGTTTTTCAACTGCGTCTTCAAGATCCATGATATCAATACCAGAGATTGAACCAGTTACAACTTCCTTAGGAGGTGCAACCGCAGGAGCTTCATCAGAAGATGCAGCTTCTTTCTTAGGCGCTAGAGATGCAACAACTTCTTTGAAACCAGAAGCTCTTACGTTATCAAACTCAGTCTTTGTAACTTCGTTTACTTTACCCTTTGCAAGTGAAGCAGCGTAACGAAGTGCATTCGCAACAACTGGTACACCCGATGCTCTAGAAAGAATTAAGATAGTTCTGTCATAGTCAAAACCAATACCTGGGCCATAACCGAAGCCAGTAGCTTCGTATGAACCGCCAGTAGAGAATGACGAGAACATCTTCATTAGTATATTTCCAGTTAGTGTGTCTGTAACCATAACGTCAACAGATCCCATAAGAAGGTCATTCCCTCTCATTACAGATCCGCCATCAGCACGGCCAGATTCACCAAAGTTAATTTTGTATCCATTTTCATCCAGTTGACGAAGTGCACGCTCAACACCACGAGCATTGTCAACGTTCAGGATGCCAACTGTTGGCTCTTCGATACCCATTGCCTTAGCAGTAGCGATACCGTATAGAGCATTTTTCAGCATAGCTTCGCCACGAGTTGTAGCAGAAGTACCTGTAGTTGTCGCGATAAACATTTCGCGACCAGTCGCTGGCGTCACAACACGACCTACTGTAGAAACACCGATTGGGAAGTTGTAATGCATTGTTACACAACCTTGGATGTAACCGCTATCTAGTAGCTCTTCCATCTTCTTGTGCATTTCTTCTTCAGTGTTAGCTTCTACGATTTCAAGGTTTGTGTCAACCTTAGGGCCGATAAGAACGATGTCAAAGCTGCCGTCTTTTGACGCAAGCTCTGCACCTTTAACTAGGTTTTCTGTTCCATGTTCGCTACCAAGAGTTGTAAGAGCAACTTTAGTGCGATTGCCGAACTGACCTGTTTCAATAGCATCGGCGATTTCCATGAACGCATTGCCTAGAATTTTCTTCACAGCTGTATTCTCTGACATGGTTTCACCCCTTTTATTCGCTCAGCATGTGCTGTGCAAAACCACGCATAGCCTCAGCGATCATAGAATTGATTTCATCTTTAGAAACTGAACCGGCTTCAGCAGTTTCGCCTGGGTTTCTTTCAAGAATTACAGAAACGCCATCGAATAGATTCGTCATACGACCTAGGAATAATGAACCTTTACCTACGATCATAGCTCTATTGAAATCACCAGTTGATAGATCATCAATAGCAAAACCTAGGTACGGAACGCCTGAAGGAATGTGACCTTGAGTAGGAGCCCAACCTGGCATACCAACTTTTTCAGCAAACGCCTTCATTTCCTTCTTCTCGATGTCACCACGCTTAACGCCAATAGCACCGATCATTTTATAGTTAGCTTCAGCAACGTTACCAGCACCGGCAGGCTTCGTCACGTCAGGGTTTTGCATTTCTACTGAGTACTTATCTACGTCAGTAATTTTTAGACCAGCTTTGTCCAGTGGAGCAGTGATCAGTGCGTTGATTACTGCTTGTGGAGAAGAACCAGTACCAACAGTGTGACGACCAACTAGATCCGTACGGATAATTGGGTTAACACCGTCATTTTTGCTTACAAGAACTGCAAAGCCACCAAGAACATCTTCAAGAATAGGAAGTTCTTTTTTCACATGGTCTTTACCGTTCATACCTAGCTTAGCAGTAGCGCCACCAGCAACGATCACAACGTTGTCGTAAGTGCCAGCTTTAACTAGAGAAGCAGCTTGGATTAGTGCATGAGTAGGCGCTGCACAGAAACCACGAGTATCAGAACCAGTAGCATTGATTGCGTCACCCATTTCAGCAATCGCTTTAGCAAAGTTGCCACCACCACGCTGATTCATATCACCGCAAGCTTCTTCCGAACATTCGATTACGTAGTCAATAGACGCAGCATCGATGTTGTTGTTTGCTAAAAGGTGTTTAAATGCAAGTACGCCAGAGGCCTTAACTACAAGGTTTTCGTACATTACGTGTGCATTTAGGTTAACGTCAACGTCATGTGCCTTTTTAACACAACCTACTAATTTTTCTTCATGGTAAATTGCTTCTGCATGATGATTTTGAACGAGGTCCTCGATTACAGATAGTTCTACCCCGCCTTCGAGCTTCTTCAGCTCAGCCTCTGTTGCTAACTTATGACCGCTGTATGCTTCAAGAGCTAGCTTGCTGAAACCTGCTTCAAGCTGAACAAGGTCGAATACATCTGACATTTTGATTAGTCCAATGAACTCGATTTGAGGCATGATTTCGCCAAAACGACCAAAACGATCTGCATTAGGAACATCTTTACCAACCCAAGGCATACCTAGCTCGTCAAGTTCTGCTGGAGTCATGTTGCCGATATAAGTCTGGTTTGGACCATAGTTAACAACTTCTTCAAATGTTCTAAGGTGCTTAGGCACCTGCTGTAGGTACTCAGAACCCGGATTAGTTAGTTTCTCAACAGTTTGTGTAGTACCGTTGTGAAGAATCATGTCCGGTGTGTGTACCAGAACGTAGCCTGCCGCTTTTACAACTGCATGATTCATTCCTTACACCTCCATTAATCTTAAACTAGTACACTTCGTGACATAAATCACTAGAGACTAGTTTTACATGTTTTAAAAAAGGGAGAGGCGAATTAACGCCCCTTCCCTATTTAAATTTAACCTTCAAATACAGTTTGTTCGTCTACTTCTGTTTCAAGGGCAACAAGTGCCTTTTCAACAATTGAACGACGTAACTTTTTCTCTTCGCCAGCTTCAAGAGCAGGGTTACCCAGTGGGTACGGAATAGCGATCGCAGGAACGATTCTATTAGCACCAACTGTTAGAGAGATAGGAACAACTGTACAAATATGAACTACAGGGATACCTGTGGCTTCAATAGCCTTAACCATCGTTGCACCGCAACGAGTACAAGTGCCTCATGTAGATGTTAGAATTACAGCGTCAACACCGTCTTTAACGAAGTCTTGTGCAAACTCAGTAGCAAAAGCTTTAGAGTTCTTTACAGACGTACCGTTACCAGTTGTTGAGTAGAAGTACTCGTAAAGACCGCCAATGCGACCTTCTTTTTCCATGTCACGTAGAACGTCAACAGGAAGTACTCTATCTGAATCCACATTACAGTATACAGGGTCAAAACCGCCGTGAGCTGTCTCGTAAGTTGCTTCAGTAAGATCAGTAACATTTGAAATGTCATACTTACCATATTTAGAAGCCGAAGAAGACTCAATACGATCTGGGTTGTCCTTAGGTACGATACCACCTGAAGTAACAAGTGCAATCTTAGCCTTAGACATATCCTTAACCGCTGCACCAGGAGCAACATTATCGAATACTGGCATAGGATACTCAGTTTCGAAAGCTTCACCTGAAAGCTTAGCTGTTAGCATGTCAACTGCACGCTCAGCACCGATCTTTTCAACGAAAAGATTCTTACGAAGGCCACGAGCGTGGTATCCTTCCTCAGCTGGAGTACCAATTTCTTCACCTTTAGCTACTTTAAGAGCTAGCTTAGCAAGAGCTGGTACTGCTTTACGCATTGCAGCAGCAGAGTTACCCGTTTGAACAATGTAAACATCTTTTCTAAACATGTCTACACCAGGGTTCTCTTCGTACATAGCTGTTACTGCAGGGATGTTAAGTGATTCTTGGATGTGCTTTGCAATATCGCCACAAGCAACACCGTAGCGACCCGCGTTAAAAGCAGGACCCGCAATAAACATATCTGCGTCAAACTTCTTAACCATTTCTAGAACTTCAGCCTTAGCTGATTCTAGATTTTCGTTGAAATAAGAGTCACCACAAATAATTGTACCGACGATTTCCATTTCACCTGCGAAAGCTTTATTTAGTGCCATACCCGGACCAACGAACCCGTCACGAGATTCTGGCTTAATGTCAGCCTTTTCTTCACCACCAATACCGGCAAAGAATTGGTTGATATAATGCACAACTTTTATGCTCATATCTAGCCTCTTGCTCCATGGAATTACCATGGGCTGTCGAGGATCCCTCCCTTCGGACTTAAATTAGTCGAACTGCCCAATCTCAATGATTGGACCGAAGATATAATAGTATCGAAACGTTTGTGTAATTCTAAATCAAAATGTTAATTATTAGTTGCCGATGTCTGGTCGGCGAGTTTGAGACACGACCCGTGCCTCGTAAAGCAATGTCTGGATTTAAAACTTAATCGAGTTTAGTTCGGAAAATCTATATGTTGTATCTTAAAACTTATAGGAATTTGCAGAATTCGCCACGGATGTTTTTCATCTCTTCAGCGATTTCGTCGCACTCAAGAACCATTTCCATCATACCAACTTGTTCTTCGAACACGTCAGCGTTAACAGCGCTCTTGAATTCTTCTTCCACAGCGTGGAAAGTAGATAGTCCTAGTGCTACGCCAGCTAGAGGGCCAGCGAAAGTTGGGTCACCAGCAGTAACTGTTTCAGCAGATAGACCTGCAGACTCAGCTTCAGCAGCGCCAAAGATTACAACTACATTTTCTGCACCATGCTCATCAGCAAGGTTCTTTACTCGATTTTGGTTTTCCAGATCCATTGCGCCTGCAGCCGTTCAGACAAAGCACTCTGTAGCAGAGTACACGACTTCAGCAGTAGCTTCCGTTTTAACGCATTCCTCGATCGCTTGACCAGGTACGCCGTCACGGTCACCAATGATAATGATTTTCTTATTAGCAAGAATACTCATCGTGGTTTCCTCTTTTCATATAAAACATTGTTCAAATTGTAAAAGTATTTTCAGTTCAGTTCTTACGTTCATTACGCCTTTGTTCACACACAAAAAGACATTTAGAATGTACGAGCAGTCATCTTATTGAAGCCAAGCTCGTTTGTTGCACCAGTAATTACCTGGATTTCCGCTTCGATACTACCATCTTCTCTTAGGGATCCGTCAAAACCGCCAGCGATACGATCAGTATAATCTAGCATACCGATGATCTTATCCATTGGAGGTAGAACGATCACTTCATTTGCGTTACCGCCTGTAACAACTGCATCTGCAGCTGGATCAGCATCAGCAAGTGATTGTGAAGAACCGTCACGACCAGCATATTCGTCAGTTACGATAACTGTCTTAACGCCTTCTGCTTCGATCTTCTTGCAGTTCATGATAAGGTCTGTATCAGGGTTACCAAAGCCTTCTTGAGAAACAACAACACCGTCAAGTCCAAGGAACTTTGTGAATTTCGCAGTCCAGTTAGAAGAACGCTCTTTATCAGCTAGGAATACATTTTCATTAGTGATAATGACACCCATGAAGTTGATTTCTTTGCCGTGCTTAGCATAAAGGTTCTTGATAATTGGATTGTTCATGTGGTGGTAAGTTGTGTTCTTGTCACACGCAGAAACACAGTTACCACTTAGAATTGCTCCGTCCATTACTTCTGTAGGGTACAGAATTGTAGGAACAATCTTCTTCGCATCTACACCGTACACGTAAGTGTCATGTAGAAGACCTTGTGTTTGTAGCATGTATACGTAACCAACCTTAGGTAGTTCCGGATACTCTGCTGCTTGTTCAAACACAGGCTTAGTTTCAAATACTTCAACGTTGTCAGGCTGTACATTACGGCCTAGTTCACCAAAGTATGTAGCAATTTTTAGGCCAGCCTTACGAGCTGCTGCTTCATACTCATACTGATTAAGACCATCAGCTGGTTCGATAACGAGACACACGTTATTTAGTTTTGAGAACGGAGTGTACTCAGCGCCTGGGCCTTGCATGTCGATGATTCCTTCTTGGAAACCAACGATCTTACCGCAAGTCACAACTGCAGCACCTTTAAGTACATGCGTACGGCCATCACCAACAGTAGTAACTTTGCTTACTACGCCTGGGAAAATACCGCCTTTGCCATCTACCTTTACACGAGGTTCAATGACATCTTTGACTGGAGTGATTCGCACAGATTCACCCGGTCTAGCTAGTTCAACAACAACATTTTTAATGTGATCATCTTCGGAAACCAATTTGATGACTTCATCCTTGTTTACATACAGTACGCCGTTCTTCACTTCAGAAGTTTCGCCGAACTGAACATCCTTTATAAGGATTTCACCAAGTTCTAATCGCAAAGGGTTCACCTCCTGGTTTTATTGTAACAGTTCCAAACTCTATGTCTGGACAGTTGACAAGCTTAAATTATTAAACGTTTGCTTCGATCATTGCTTTAATGCCAGCTTTTGTTGCGTCGTCTTTAGTAACTTCGCCAACTTTTTCGCCGTCTTTGTAAAGAATGATTGTTGGTAGACCTAGAACTCTTTGAGAAATTGCAAGTCTTCTAGCTTTACCTGTGTTTAGTTTTGAGAACTTGATTGCTTCAAACTCTTCAGAAAGAGCAACAACGTCTGGCATTAGAGCTTTACAAGGCTCACAACCATCGCTCCAGAAATCAACAAGTACGAAACCAGAAGCATCTAGTACTTCCTCTTGAAAGTTATCTTTAGTTAATTCAACCATCTTGAATACCTCCTATATTATGCGTGGAATTTGTCTTCAATATATTTTTCTGCTTGAACAGCGGCAATTGCGCCATCTGCAGTAGCAGTAACTACCTGACGTAGAGACTTAACACGAACGTCACCAGCTGCGTAAACGCCTGGGATGTTAGTCTTCATGTTTGCATCAGTTACTAGGTAACCATTTTCCATTTCAAGAACATCTGTAAATAGTGTTGTTTGAGGGATGTAACCTACGAATACGAAAATACCGAATGTACCGTCATCTTCGTGAGCAAGGTATTCAGTTTCTTCACCAGTTTCACGATTGCGAAGAACCATTGATTCTACGATACCTTCACCTTTAATTTCCTTAACTTCAGAATTCCAGATAAAGTTGATCTTTTCGTTCTTCTCTGCTTTTTCAATGATTGACTTTGCAGCTCTTAGTGTGTCACGACGGTGTACGATAGTAACCTTGCGAGCAAACTTAGTAAGGAACATTGCTTCTTCAACAGCTGTGTCTCCACCACCGATGCAGAATACTTCAAGATCAGTAAAGAAGTCCGCGTCACAAGTTGCACAGTATGTAACACCTTTACCTGTAAGTTCTTTTTCACCTGGGCAACCAATTTTTCTTGGAGAAGCACCAGTAGCAACGATTACTGAACGAGCTTGAACTTCTTTGCCGCTAACAGTTTTGATCACTTTGATGTCACCTTCTAATTGAAGAGACTCAACAGCGTCTTTCTCTGTAACGCAACCAAATTCTTCACATTGCTCTACCATACGAGCAATTAGGCTTGGACCAGTAGCTTCTGGAATTGAACCTGGGTAGTTTGCAACTTCATCAGTTGTTACGATCTGACCGCCAGTACGATCCTTTTCAAGGATTAGAACTGACATCTTAGCTCTTGCTGCGTATAGACCAGCTGCAAGACCAGCAGGACCTGCACCAATGACTACTACGTCATAGATACTATTCATTTTGTTTCCTCCTCAAGATTTCTAATCATGATTAGTTTTACATCCATGATTATATTACACTAATATTTAGAACAATTCCAGATGAATTATTCCCAATTCGCAAATCTTTAATCGAATTTCGTTCGATATTTAGATTGGGTGTTTCAATTTCTTACTTATTTTAATGAAAGTCTTCTCATTAAAATTGATTTAGACTTTCGATACCACTTTTAATCAGATTATAGTCAATGAGTCTGAAATCGTTGTAAACTCTTTCAGCAAACTCTCTATGTTCATAATCATCAAGGAACTTTTGAGTGATCACTATTGCATCTTCGATGATTTTTAGAGAATCCATATTAAGACTACCTTTGTTTGCACTTACTACGATTGACTTAAAAGGCGTTTCATAAGGTTTTACACTTCCAGTGAGTGGATGTGTTAGAAGTTCATGCCCTTCATGAATTAAGTCTCTTACACGTTTAAGTGTTTCTATAAATCCATCTTCAGGATTATAGATCAATTCTTCAAGACTCTTGTCAAAGCCTAGCTTTGAATATTCGTCATAAACAAATGAATTGTTTGTTATTAGCTTGTATTTCATAAATTCAAAGCCTCCAGGAAAACGATTCCATGAGAAATAAAAAAAGAAGGCACGGCAAATAGGATTGCCGCCCTTCTCTGTTTCTAACCTGAGAGATTCTCCTCAATTACACTTTATACATCATGTAATAAGAATTGCCCCGTCGGTGTCACGTTGCCGTGACTCTTCAGAGTTCTGTCCAAAACCGGTCCTTTTGCCTGAGAAATTCACTGATACTTGGCGAGCATCAGCTTGGCCCTTCGGCGATCATCTTAATGATTCTCTCCCGGTCTCTTCGTCCAGAACAAAGTGTTTACCCAAATTGTGTAAGTCGAAACACTTTGTATTAATATTTGTTATTGCTTTATCATTATATATAAAGATTATCTATTACGCAAGATACTTTGGCAAAGTTTTATCAAGAATTTTTCGTAACTTGTTATTATCCGCTAACATAGCTAATTGCAACGCATCCCGGGCCGCTGTGTGTCCCGACAACCGCGCCAACCTCTCCAATAATCCAATTTTTTACCCCTAGTTCAAGTTCTAACCTACTTTTGAATTCCATCATATATTCATGGTCATCTGCATGATACATGGCTACAGTTTTGTCCGAAAAATCAATCTCACTGCTTTTCATCTTATTGATAACCCACTGTATCGTTTTCTTACGTCCACGAACCTTATCTAATGGTTTTAGTTCCCCTTCAACTATTGTAATGATCGGTTTGATGTTCAGAAGACCACCAATCATAGCTTCACCAGCTGACAATCTTCCACCTTTATGTAAATACGTCAGTGTATCAAACACAAATATGTTTTCTATACTACCAATTCTAGACGCAATCATTTTAACAATCTCAGCCTTTGTTGCACCTCTATTTTGAAGGTTTGCTGCTTCTATAACCATTAGACCATACCCTAAGCTTACGGACTGACTATCTATAATAGTAACTTTGTCACCAGCATCGAGGTACTCTTTCGCAGTTACAGCCGCGCTATATGTTCCACTTAGTTTAGAAGACAAGGTCACTAGGATTACGTCATCTCCATTTTCAATGTGCTTTTTGAAAACCCTTATGAAATCTCCAGGATTAACCTGAGAAGTCGTTGGCAATTTGTCTGCCGCTCTAAGCATGGTAAAAAAATCTTTTGATTCCAGTTCATTCCCATCCTTATAAGACCTATTTTCAAAATTCACTTCAAGTGGTACAATCTCAATCCCCAATTCGTGACGTATCTTATTTGGAATATCAGATACGCTGTCTGCTAATATTTTTATACTCATAATACAATGCTCCCCTATTATAATTTAAAACACGTAAATATTTTACGACAAGTGTCCAACTTCTTCAAGAATCATTTGCGTTTTATCAAGTGTAATCCATCCCAAAATAAATAAAGACGGAGCGTGTTTCGCTCCGTCTTATAATTAATTGTAAAATGCTACTATGCAGATTCTTGTTCTGGTTGATCCAGTACTGCTAGTGCAATATTTGACGAATGATCGCCAATTCGTTCAAGGTTACTGATTGCATCAAGGAAGATTACACCTGCTGAAGGATTACATCTACCTTCATTTAGACGTTTTATATGCTTCTTTCTTAATGTTTTTTCAAGCATATCAATATAACCTTCTCGTTCTATAACTCTTTGCGCTGAAGATCTATCAAAGGAATGAAGAGCATTTAGCGACTCTTTAAACGCGGACATACAGTCGTTTATCATAGATTGAAGCTCATCAATTGCTTTGTCACTAAATAAGAAGTCTCCTGACACACGTTCAATTGCAAGTTCTGCAATGTTATCTGCATGATCAGCAACTCTCTCAATATCATTTACAGTACTGAACAGACCATCAATAGCTGTTCTTTGCGCCTGTGAAATATCCGTATTTGAGAGTTTAACCAAGTACTCCATAATTGCATGTTCAAGTGTATTCACTTCTTTTTCTAACTCGAATACCTTTTTCGCTTTATCTTCATTACGTTCAACAAGGGCCTCACCAGCATACTTTAATGTATCTGCTGCAACGTTCCCCATATGAAGTACTTCCTTCATAAGCTGTACAGTTGCTATTGATGGCGTTTCAAGAATACGATCATCAACGTACTTAGTACCGCCTTTAAGTTGGCGCATTTCAGCATCTGAAACAGGAATAAATTTCTCTGCTGCTTTAACAATAAGTGGTGCAAAGCCAACTAGTAAAAGAGTCGTTGTTATATTAAATGTCGTATGCATCATAGCTAATTGTCGTTCAGGTGATGTCCAGAAAGACTTAACAATTTGAAGCGATGGGCCTGCAAGGAAAATAGCAAATAAAGCAGTACCGACAAGGTTAAATATCAAGTGCATTAGTGCAGCCCTCTTGGCTGTTTTATTAGCACCGATAGAAGAAATCATAGCTGTAACACATGTACCAATGTTTGTACCTAGAAGAATTGGGAATGCCGCATCAATTGGAAGCATACCTGAACTTGCTAGGGCAACCATTATACCTGTTGTTGCTGAAGAAGATTGAATAATTGCTGTAATAGAGAAGCCTGTAAATATCGCTAACACAGTATCAAGAACATTACCACTACCAAAACTTAATAGCAGATCTGTAAAACCTTGAAAACTCCTAAGTGGCTTCATCGAATCTTTCATAACATCCATACCCATAAATAGGATACCAAAGCCTAGTAGTATTTCTGCATACTTCTTAGTTTTTGGGTTCTTACTGAATATTTTAAGACCAACACCAAGACCTATTGCTACCGGCGCAATAGCCGTTAGTTTAAATGCAACAAGTTGTGCTGTTATCGTTGTACCAATGTTTGCACCCATGATAACACCAATTGCCTGTGTTAGATTCATGATCCCTGCATTAACAAAACCTACTACCATTACCGTTGTTGCTGACGACGATTGAACTATCATCGTTACAAATGCACCGACAATTACCGCTGTAAATCTGTTCGTAGTCAGAATTTCAATAAAGCGCTTCATTTTTGATCCAGCAGCTTTTTCGAGACCTTCAGACATTACGGCCATCCCGTATAGGAATAGACCCAATCCACCGAACAGTTCAACGAAACTCTTAATCATTTCACCGTTACTCATTATTTCCTCCTGTTAATCGTAAATGCACGATTCCCCTCTGTGCAAATTCTCGTTGCCGAAAACTCCCTCAGCAACCCATACTATAGTACACCAAATCCCCAGCCCTTTTGTTAAGTCCGTGTTAATTTTGTTAACATCGAGGGTGTATTTTGTTAAATTCGTTAATTATGCGTAAAGGACATTCGCCAACAACAGCCATAAGCGTTGATATTACTTCATCAAGCAGCAATCAGAATAAACTTACATTTTATAAATATAGCCTAATTAGTTTTAATATTCACTAATTCAATAGAAGACCATCTCACCAAAGATGTGAATTTGGCAATTTATAACCCCTCTTAGACTATCTTCGACGTCTTATGTTATGTATATGTTAACTTAGATACCAACATCGTCATATGTTATAGCACAACAATATACTTTTTAGAAAACAAAAAGGATGCAACAAAGTTGCATCC
>LQAE01000298.1_pt1 | contig 11917 bp, 10 predicted proteins | sample 1535771 | NCBI WGS metagenome assembly LQAE01 (sample SAMN04331582, study PRJNA305678) | bioreactor metagenome | isolation source: bioreactor_1 inoculated with Wadden Sea sediment 1st replicate of a... | place: Germany:Bremen
CAATTTTCTTACTGGAGTATAGATGGAATAAGAACAAGAAATACTAGGAAGTTCCCAAGACCATGAATAAAGATCCCTGGCCATATGCTCTTAGTTTTTTGACATAGGTATGGTACAACAAGTGATATAGGTAGTAGTGTAATCCATGACCAACTCATAAAACTATGGATGACTACATTCCATAAGAGACCATTCACCAACCATGCCCAACTACCAAAATACACTTCCATTCTTGGAAGAGCGTACCCTCTCCAAAGAAGCTCTTCGCCTCCTATATTTGTAATGAGCCACATTACCCAAAATAGTACAGCAAACCAGTTCCCTTTCAAGGTCATTCCCATAAATGATTCCATTGGAAAACTTGGCAAATAGTCATGCTGAAATAAATCAGGATAAAACTCTGGAGCATGACCGATACTAAGTACAGGATACTCTATGGATAATATTTTAAATCCTGCTTCACCCAATTGAACAACAAAGAAGGCTATAGCAACAATTGCCCAATCACGTTTAGTGAGTTTTGAAATCCAAAAGAAATCTTGAAATTTTACATTTGATTTATACCACAAACTTAAGACATACACGGTTTGAACGATTATAGGCAACCAAACACATACATATACCGATATACTCAATGGCCATGCTATACCAAGAAGTACAGGCAGTAAATATCTCATGTTTAATAACATCCAAACTCCTGGTACTGCGAAGAATAGAAGTCCTTTAAACCAGTTAAAGCTTTTATAATTGCTCAATTGAACCACGCTCCAATACCATGTTAGTCCATTATGCTCTAAATAAATAGCATTCTCCTTAGCTACACCAATTTTGTGACCGTTTTATATTTCTAGTCATAGAGTACCATTTGAAATCCACTACGTCAACTTTATATCATTTCTTTAATCATATTGTATAAATCGGTTTGGTAACTGCAAAAAATAACCATAAGTATATATAGGACATCAATCGATTGAAAGGAGCTTATATGAAAACTTATGATTATTTCAATGGAGTTGAACAAACTAAAAAATACTCTGAAAAAACGTCATTGTCATTAGCCTTAGCATGCAAACTTGCATATAAAAACGAAAACAAAATAAAAAAACAAGTAGAAAAATGGGGATATGATTTCATTGATTTTATCAGTATCGTAAAGGAACCAGACATTCATACACAGTGTTATGTGATGAGCGACGATAAAAACATCATCATTGTATTTAGAGGAACTGACAATATAAACGGATGGATCGGTAATTTTCAAGCAGTTTATGACCCAGGTCCTTTAGAAAAAACCAAAGCACATGAAGGCTTCCAAGATGCCCTATTCCCATCAGTTCTTCAACTAACTGAATTGGTTAAACAAGCAAAGCCTAAGAGCAAAAAAATATGGATCACAGGTCATAGTCTTGGTGGAGCACTCAGTTCTTTGTACGCTGGAATGCTCAGTGAGAATGGATATAACGTTTATGGTATCTATACTTTCGCTAGTCCTCGTCCCGGTAATGGCGACTTTCAAGTTCAATTAAATAACAAGATCAACGGTCCACACTATAGAATTGCAAATTCTGGTGATATGGTTCCACATTTGCCTCCAGAACCTTTTTTCAGCCATCCTGGAAAAAGAATAATCCTGTATAGAGATGGACGTTCGCGTAAAAAATCTGCCTGGAGAGACCAAAAAATTAACGCACTCGATTTCTTCATTAAATGTACTTCAAAACTCTTCAAGGCTACTGAATACCATAGTTTAAATGAGAATAGCAATAGTTATATTCCTAGACTAATTAATGACTTAGAAGCTCGCTATTCTATTAAGCAAAAGAATTGATATTCCACTCGTAAAAGATACTAATGAGGAAAAAATTATGATAAAAGTGATAATCAAAGTTGATCGCTTTTTATATGATTATCTACCGAATGAAACTTATAGTCTTATACGAGATACAAAATCAGGAATTAGTGATGCCGAAGCTAAAAGACTTTCAAATAGATTGTCTAAACTCGCAAATGACAAGATTGATATCCCATATATTCCTGAGAAGTTTGAATACATAGCCATCCGATTTGTTATTGGGTCAATCATAAATGCCGCAAGAAAAAAATGGGATTTTGATAAAGTCATAAAAAATGAAAAGTACATGTCCATTCCACCCAAGAAGAATGCAAAGAAATACGAGCTAGAATCAATTATAATCACAAACTAACCCCAATTCTATATACATTAAAAAACACTCACCAATCGGTGAGTGTTTCTAATTTCAAATGTATGAATGAGTAAATCGATAAGCCGGGTTCTGTCGTGAATGATCATCTATCTAGCCTAACGTTGCCATTAAGCTCAAGCGACCTACCACCGGGGTCGGCAGCGAGCAGCCACCTTTTTATGCCCCTACTTGGTCTTGCTCCAGATGGGGTTTACAGAGCCGCAAAGTCGCCAGTGCGCTGGTGAGCTCTTACCTCACCTTTCCACCCTTACCACATAATGTGGCGGTATATTTCTGTTGCACTTTCCTTGGAGTCACCTCCACTGGGAATTACCCAGCACCCTGCTCTATGGAGCCCGGACTTTCCTCGTGACGAATCACGCGATCACTTAACTTACTCATTCAGCACAAAGATCATTTTATACTATTACTACGTAAAAATCAATCAAAACTCGTCCAATCTAACTTAGATTTTAAAACGATTGATTTCTTTTTGAAGTTCGTCCGCCATCATGTTAAGCATTTCTGCAGATTTTGCAACTTGCTCAATTGCTGATGTTTGCTGCTGAACCGATGCAGTAACTTCTTCTGATGCCGCTGCCGATTCCTCTGACACAGCCGAAATTTCTTCCATTGTTGCTACGATGTTTTCCTTGTCAGTGTTCATACTGCTCACAAAACCTGAAACATCCGTTATTAGATTTATAATCTCATCAGTCGAATCACTGATCTGACCAAATACGCTACCAACAGCCTCAACTGCATCATTTTGGTCTTCTGATCTTGACTTAACTTCAGTCATTATGCTAACTGTGTTTTTGCTTTCGTCTTGAATTTGACCAACAATCCCTCTAATATGATCAGCAGCTTCGCTAGATCCTTCCGCAAGCTTTCTAATTTCGTCTGCTACAACAGCAAACCCTCTACCATGTTCTCCAGCTCTTGCTGCTTCAATAGAAGCGTTAAGTGCTAATAGATTCGTCTGGTCAGCAATACTTGTGATCGTTTCAAGTATTGTACTAATCTGACCTGATTTACTTTCTAACTCTATGATTGCATTTTCTATTCTTATTGTAGAAGCATTATTTTCATGAGTCTTCGTCTTAAGATCTGACATAACCTTCAAACCTTCAACATTTGCTGAAGAAACCATTCCAGCAGCTTCCGACATTGTTTGACTATTCTCAGTTAACACTTGAATTTTTTCCGCTAGGCTTCCGATTAATTCTGCACCTTTTTCTGTTTCCTGAGCTTGATCAGTTGCACCGTGTGCAATTTCGTCAATAGTACGAGCCACTTCATCTGAAGCTGCACTAACCTCTTCCGAATTTGCTGCAAGATCTTCTGCAGATACGGCTACTTGATGAGCAACATCCTTAGATTTCCCTAACATTTCAGCAAAATGATCAATCATGACATTAAAACTTTCTGCCATTCTACCAATTTCATCTTTAGATTTCACTTCAGAACGTACAGTTAGGTCACCATTTTTAACGATTTCCATTGTACTTTCAAGTTTTACAAGTGGTTGTACAAACTTCTTAGCGAGAAGCAGTGCCACCATTATACCTAAGATTAAACAGACAGCCGCTAATATTATTGTCGTATACATTATTGGTCTAGTTAGTACTTCAACCTCACTTTTGTCCATTGCGACCAATACAGTCCAGCCGTTATCGCCAACACGCTGGAATGTTGCAAACTTTGAAACACCATTCCAGTCATACTCTACAATTGCTGAAGTTTTTTCTTTCATAGCGGAAACAAGCTCTGGTACAGGAACACCTTTACCAATCAGATCCGCATTTTTATGTGTTAATGTCATCATATTCTGATCAATCAAAACAGGGTACCCAGCAGAACCAATCTGAATTGCATTTAACTTATCTGCTAGAGATTGAATGGAAATATCAATACCAATGACACCAATCAGTCGTTGAGACTTTCCGTGTACCGGCGATGCTACAGTCACAACAACCTTTCCAGATTCTAGATCAATATAAGGTTTAGTCCAAACTGTTTTATCTTCCTCTTTAGCACGTGTGTACCAAATCCTTGATGTCGGATCAAAATTTTCATCCATTTCAGTCATAGTAGGATGTATCATATCCTTCTTTTCTGTGACCATATAGACTGATAGTACATTTTCATTTTCTTCAGTATAACGCTTAAAACCTTCTAGCATATACTTTTTAGAAGTCATACTGTCATAAATTGTTTTAGAAGTTTCCATATCTGCAAACAGTTCTGCTGCAGTCTTATAGGTATTCAAATATGACGTAACACCATATTCAACCTGTTTAACAAGTTCGTGGTTTGAGTCAGTGTATCCTGAGTAAACCAATTTTGCAGTTGCACGATACGATAATACACCTAATACTGATAATGGTAATGCGATAACAGCCACAAAGGCAAGTATCATTTTTTGTTTAATACTCTGTTTCATTCATATCCTCCCAGTCACAGCAATAGGCATAAAAAAAACACCATGATAAAGGTGCATAACATTTCTGCATGCAGCTTGGCAATCATAGAAACCCTTAGACCCATAGCTTTGCGTCCTAACCTTTCAGTTAGTTTGCCTAAAACATTCATAATTAACTTATAACCTTTAGCATTATATTCACAGACTGGCAATAATGCAAGTGTATTTTCAAACTTTCTATCATTCTTACGAATTCTTTATATCTTTATGAAAAACATATCCATAATTGATAAATTAGTAGGGAGACTCTCAAAGTAATTTAATAACAATTAAGTTTTAGTGCCTTTCAAATCACAATTGTAGTTCAATCTTCATAGGCTTTGCCCAGACTACTTGTTACTACTCTAACCATATTGAGATATACGATTTATCAGTCACAAATCTAAGTGATAATTTTTTTCAATTAAAGTGTAGCGTTTTAGTATAGTTTATGTTATACTATGGTTACAGATCACAAGGTGATTTGCATTCAGGTACACAGGGATTGTCAGCCCCCACAATTTTGACAATCCGGGAATGAACCCCCTTCAGTTCCCTAAGTGTCCTGACATACCCGCTTATTTTCTGAAGTAGATGAACCGACACGGTCGGGAAGTTGCTTTAGAATTCGGCAATAGGCCGAATAACCTCCTATTTTGTTTAGCCGTTTACCATTCAAAATGCCCACTCTAACGAGTGGGTTCTTTTTTTTGTAAAAAGAATACCTCGGTATATAGAAACGTAAACCTATAAATGATATTCACAAAAATAAAGCACTGACCCAAAGGTCAATGCTTACACTACTCTCAATACTCAATCACTTATACAGCGCTCATCTATAGTCCTTGAAATGGATTCAATTCACTAGACGACTCAATAATAGCAACTTCATACTCTTTAAACTCTACAGCCCGACGTAGCTTGTCAGATAGTCTTTTAACGAATATTTGCTCAGTCTCATAATGTCCTGCATCAATGACTGCAAGATTCATTTGCAGCGCTGTCTGTGCTTCGTGGTACTTGAGATCTCCGGTAATAAGAAGGTCACAACCTTTCTTAGCTGCTGTCTTCATTACATCAGCACCAGCACCAGTACAAATCGCTACTTTTCTGACACGTTTATCAGGATCACCGACAAATCTTAAGTTCTCTACATTCAACTTATCTTTAACAAACTTTGCATACTCTTTTAGTGAATATTTATCTAGAATCAAACCAGTTCGTCCTAGATAATAGCTTTCAATTTCATTCTCTAATTCCCAAACATCATATGCTGGCACTTCATATGGATGCGCCTTGAGCATTGTACTAACTACCTTACCAAGGTTCCCTTTATCAACTATGACCTCAATTTTAGCTTCTCTGACCTTTTCGATCCCATTTAAACGACCTATGTGAGGTGTAGAACCTTCCGTGGGTTTAAATATTCCACGTCCCTCGGAGATAAATGAACAATCAGAATAAGTACCGATTTTTCCAGCACCAGCCTCAGCCATAGCACTACGAACATTTTCCAGATTATCTATAGGGACATACACTGCTACTTTTACATATGAATTTGAACCTGTTTTCTCAAGCCCTTGAATTGTACTGAGTTCAAGCAGTTCAGCAAGATAGTCATTTGTACCTTCAGAAACAATGTCTAAGTTTGTATGAGCCGCATATAAACTAATATCATTTTTTATTAGTTTTCTAACCAAGCGACCAATTGGATCCGAATCAGTAATTTTCTTCATTGGCTTAAATAGCAATGGATGATGGCATATAATCAAATCGATATTATTTGATACCGCTTCATCAACTACAGCTTCAGTCGCTTCGAGTGCAATTAGAATACGATCAACTTCTGAATCCTGATTTCCAACCAGTAGTCCAACATTGTCCCAGCTTTCAGCTAAATGTTCTGGAGCAATTTCATTCATGATTTTAATGATTTTTTTCGAATTTACAAACATTCTCGAACCGCCTCCATCCTTTTGAGTTTTTCTTTTAACTCAGGGATTTTCAACTTTGATTCTTCTTTTTTGCTAGATTCAAGACCACGAATGATTTCTTCTATCTGCTTTATTTTCCTATCAATAAAAACTTTTGATAGAGGATCTTCAGACTTTAGTAGTTTTACACCAATCTCGTATTTTAAAGGATCATCAATTGTCATTTCGCCGTGCTCAACAACCATAATCTCATACATTCTGTGAGCTTCTTGAGAAAGTTTCTCCTCAATGATCTTGAAGCCATTATCAGTTAGCCAGGCGCGAAGTTCATCTTGAGCAACCATTGGTTGCAAAATGAACGTCTTAACAGAATCCGTCATTTCTGGTCTTTCTAAAAGAATATCACGTATTAGAAGTCCGCCCATACCGGCAATTATTACTGTATCTACTTCACCCACTTCGTATGGCAGGAGACCACCACCATGACGTACGTCTATTGACTTAGTCAAACCAGCCTCACGAACTGCTTGTCTGGCATTATCAGTTGGGCCTTCGTTAATATCAGAAGCGATAGCAGTTTCACAAATTTCGTTTTCTACTAAATAGATTGGTACATATCCATGATCCGAGCCAACATCACCAGCAATTGATCCTTGTGGTACAAGCTCAGCTATTGTTTTTAATCTTGGCGTTAATTTCATCGAATTCTCCTTTAGTTCAGGATTTGATATTTGGGTAATTTTAAACTTCGTGCCCTTCGGACGGTCAGGAAACTCGCGACTCTTTACAGTCGTCGGAGTAAGGAACGACACTCGAAATCGTAGATTTCGGTCGTTCCATTAAAAACGAGCCATTCGAAAATGGCTCGTTAGAAAGTTCAGATCAATATACCTTATTTATTCAAGGTAGTCTTTTAGCTTTTTGCTTCTTGAAGGATGCTTAAGCTTTCTAAGAGCCTTTGCTTCAATCTGACGAATACGTTCTCTTGTTACTTCAAACTTCTTACCAACCTCTTCAAGCGTTCTAGCACGACCATCTTCAAGACCAAAACGTAACTTTAGAACTTTTTGCTCTCTAGGCGTAAGCGTTTCTAGTACTTCAATAAGTTGTTCTTTCAGCATTGAGAACGCTGCTGCTTCAGCTGGTGCTGGAGCGTCATTATCAGGAATGAAATCACCTAGGTGACTATCTTCTTCCTCGCCGATAGGTGTTTCAAGAGATACAGGTTCTTGAGCAATCTTAAGAATCTCACGTACCTTTTCAACACTCATATCCATTTCCTTAGCAATCTCCTCAGGTTTAGGCTCACGTCCTAATTCTTGAAGCAGTTGACGGGAAACACGGATAAGTTTGTTAATCGTCTCAACCATGTGTACAGGAATACGAATTGTACGCGCCTGGTCAGCAATAGCTCTTGTAATTGCTTGACGAATCCACCATGTAGCGTAAGTAGAGAACTTGTAACCTTTTCTCCAGTCGAACTTCTCAACAGCTTTTATTAGACCAAGGTTACCTTCTTGAATTAAATCAAGGAATAGCATACCACGTCCAACATAGCGTTTTGCGATACTTACAACAAGACGAAGGTTTGCCTCACAAAGCTTCTTCTTAGCTTCTTCATCGCCGTCTTCCATTCTCTTGGCAAGACTAATTTCTTCCTCACCAGAAAGCAGAGGAACTTTACCGATCTCTTTTAAGTACATTCTTACAGGGTCATCAATACTGATTCCCTTTGGAACTGCAATCTCAACTTCTACTTCTTCTTCCTCTTCTTCTTCGGATGAATTCAGAGTTTTTGCATCGACCTCAATATCGTCTTCATCATCAGCAATTACTTCGATCCCCATTGCTGCCAATGAATCATAAATATCTTCAATCTGATCCTTGTCGATGTTAATCTCACTCAGTGCATTCCCAATCTCAGAGTAAGTCAAGGAGCCTTTTTTCTTGCCCTGCTCAGTTAAAGCCTTTACAGCTTCCACCTGCTTAGCATCAATTTTCTTCTTAGCCAATTGACTTCCCTCCTTTCTACCTACCACTACTGTTCACTTTTCTCATTAAGCACCCGGCTTATTTCCTCAGCAAGTTGCTGTTGCTCACGAAATAATTTCCGTAGTAATTCTTGTTTTTCTTTTATGTCGTCTCGTTCGTGACTTAAGCTTCTTGTAAGCAAATTGACTTCTTCTTTTTTATCACTTAATCGCTTTCTCAGAACAAGTTCTCGATGAGTCCTCTGTGTTGCTAGGATTTCCTTCTGAAGATTTTCTATTGGAATATGCTTAATCATAAGCTTTTCTATTCCAGTGGCCAACTTAAGGTCCATGTCATCAGAAGCAATATTTAGTTGAAATGAATCGTTCTTTTCGTAATAACCCCGCAAGTATAAAAATATACTACGAATATGCTCAAATTGCAAGTCATTTATATCCATGTTTGACAGTAAAAGTTCAAATCCTTTTTTGGAGTCCAGTGCAATCTCCATCAATCTTCTTTCAACAGTCAAAAGTGGACCATGATCTTTTTTCTTTCGAACAGCCGTCTCCACATTCTCTGGTCTGCGCTGTACAAAATCTTGATCTATTTCAGCAGGCATAGATGCAGATGTTCCAATCTCCTGTTTAATAAGAGATGGATCAACCATAGCCTGTTTTGCAACCTTATCAATATAAATATTTCTTTCCACCGCATCATTAACGGTTTTAAAAATCTCGACAGCTGCTTTAACATAATCTATTCGATCCTCATCATTTCGAAGATCCATATTTTTCCCAACTAAATCGAGTCTGAAATCTATAGTACTTTTTGCGTTTTTAACCATGTTATCAAATGCCGCTCGTCCTTTAGACCTTATAAAATCATCGGGGTCCATGTTCTCGCCTAAAGTTAGAATTTTCACCTTGGCGTCAACATTTTGTAGAACATCAACACTTCGAAGCGCTGCTTTTTGTCCAGCACTATCCGAATCATAACAAATGACAATTTCGTCAGAATACCTACTTAGTATACGTCCATGCTGCGTTGTCAAAGCAGTTCCCAGTGTTGCAACAGCATTCTCCACACCTTGCTGATGCAATGAGATTACATCCATATATCCTTCAGTAACTATGATACGTCTTTCATCACTAAACGCGTTTTTTGCTAAGTTCAAACCATAAAGAGTATTTGATTTATTAAAAATGTCTGTTTCTGGCGAATTCAAGTACTTCGGATTAGAGCCATCCATTACTCGACCACCAAAAGCAATAACATTTCCCTTTATATCTCTTATAGGAAATACAATTCTATTTCGAAAATAGTCATATACATTCCCTTTTGAACTTTTTGCCACTAAACCTGCCCGAATTAACAAACTTTCCATCTGCTTGTTTTTAGACAATTTCTTGTTTAGATAGTGCCAATCGTCAGGTGCAAACCCAAGACCAAACTTTCTAATAATAGATTGATCCAGACCGCGACCTTCTATATAAGACATTGCCTCACTTGATTTTGGCAATTCCTTATAGTAAAGTATGGCAGCTTCTCTAGATATTGCATACAATGCTTTCTTTACATCAGGTGGAACTGTTGGTTGCCTATTTCCTGATTCTGCATTTTTGTATGAGTCAATATCTATACCATACTTATCTGCCAAATACTCGATTGCATCAAGAAAATCGAAGTTTTCAATTTCTTGAACGAATTTAATCGCATCGCCGCCTACACCACATCCAAAACAATGATAAAACTGTTTCTCTTCAGACACTGAAAAAGAAGGTGTTTTTTCATTGTGGAAAGGACAAAGACCTTTATAGTTCCTGCCCGTCCTTTTGAGAGGCGTGTACTCGGATATGAGATCAACAATATTAATGCTTTCAAGTATGACTTCAGTTATTCTATTGTCATATTTCGCACCCATATAATCACCTATAACTTATCCGAATATATTATTCTATATAAGTTTGTCATAACCCTTTATTTCTGTTTAAAGAATACGAGAAAACATCCAGTAAACTTTGGTAAAATTGCACACAAGTAATAGTAATTCTACAATATTCGACAAACTCCTTCTACAAATTTAAAAGTTTTATTTTTCTAATAATTCAATCTTTCATTTCTGTTCTATGTCCAAAACTTAGGAACGTAAATCGAAGTGTACTTTCTAACTGCATAACGATCTGTCATACCTGCAATATAGTCTTTCACAGCCTCATTCCCAAACTCTTTATAGTCCTCATATCTTTCGTCTGGAAGATTCTTAGGATGTTCAGAAAAGTACTTGTACAATGATTTCACAATATATCTAGCCTTTATTTCTTCCTTTTTGGCTTCTTTGTTAAGATAGACTTGCTCAAACATAAACTGACGAAGTTTTAAAAAACTCTCTTGAACGTCCTCACTCATAGTAATATCCATTTTTCCTTCACTGTTTTTTATCACATCTTTAATGAGTGTGTTAATACGTTGGCTATGAGTATGTCCTAAAACATTAAGATACTTTTTAGGGATCTCAGATGCTTTCAAAACATTACCACGAATTGCGTCGTCTATATCATGATTAATATACGCAATCCGATCGCACACTTTGACAATTCGACCTTCTAATGTAAAGGGCGATTTGTCACCAGTATGATTTAAAATACCATCACGAACTTCTTCAGTTAAGTTTAAACCAATGCGACCTCGACTTCTTCTCTCTAAAAAATCTACAACTCTAAGACTTTGTTCGTTATGTCTAAATCCACTTTCGTGGACTTCACTGAGTTCATGTTCACCACAGTGTCCAAACGGTGTATGGCCTAAATCGTGCCCCATAGCGATTGCTTCGGTCAAATCTTCATTAAGACTTAATGCACGTGCTATCGTCCTAGAAATCTGTGAAACCTCTAAAGTGTGAGTCAGTCTAGTTCTATAATGATCCCCCTCAGGTGACAAAAACACCTGCGTCTTATGCTTCAAACGCCTGAATGACTTCGAATGTATTATTCTATCTCGGTCTCGTTGGAATGCTGTCCTAAGTTCACATTCCTCCTCATCAACATTCGTCCTCTGCTTTCATCAGCCTTAGCTGCAAATGGGCTTAGTATTTTATGCTCCTGCTCTTCTTGTTGCTTTCTGACGATCATATACTTCACCACCTAGTCTATATATTTCAAATCTTCTCCGATATTCATTCTCAATAATAGTGCTACTTACAGTTAACTTCTATATAGGCTTGATGATTCCTTTAAATTGCTCATACAACTCTCACGTCTTAATGCACAATCAAAGACAGCGCTCTACAAAGAACGCTGCCCCTAATTATCTCTCTCTAGTCTTATATATACTCACAACACACG
>LQAE01000300.1_pt1 | contig 11800 bp, 12 predicted proteins | sample 1535771 | NCBI WGS metagenome assembly LQAE01 (sample SAMN04331582, study PRJNA305678) | bioreactor metagenome | isolation source: bioreactor_1 inoculated with Wadden Sea sediment 1st replicate of a... | place: Germany:Bremen
ATGTATATTGTTGTGTATATTAGAATCGAATATAATAAAGAAGAAGTAGGATACTACAAAAGCGTATTTGATTTAGATGGAAATGATGTTGATGATTTTATTATGACAACTGATCAGGTTAGTGTAAATTTCTGATACTCTAGAGTGGTGTTTGTCCATTTATTTTGATTCAGTAAATCAAGCAGGCGGGTTCTTTCGAACCCGCCTGTTTTATGCTTATACATCTTTCAAAAAATAAAAAAGCCGCCTATAAAAGGCAGCTCTAATCTCTTACTTGTTCAGGCAGCATTTCTTGTACTTCTTGCCACTGCCGCAAGGACATGGATCATTACGTCCAACCTTGTTCTCGTTTACAACAATCTTAGACTTGTTGTATTCTTTTTTAATTTCTTTACGCTTATCGTCTTCAATGATACCGTCCCACGCTTCCAGAGTGTATAGCCATTCTGCTTTACAGTCTAGCATGTTCCAGTATAGTTTCTCGAAGTCAATTGTTGCGTCGATCGCTGATTCTTCTGTAAGAGACTCAAGATCAAGTTCTTCGTTAAGGCTTGTGTTGATTCCGTCTAGGAAGCCCATGAAGATTTTTGGCTCTAGATTGAACTTCTCAGAAAGCTCTTTGTAGTTGCCTTTTAGAGACGTGTTCTTTTCGCCAAGAATAACTTCGTAAACGCCCTGCTCTGCAGCTAGGTAACCTTTCCAGAAGTCATTGTATGTTTGCTGGTCCATATCGCTGGACGCTAGTGATTCCCATTCTTGAAATAAAGACATAGTTATTTTCATCCTTTCAAATCCAAATTAACGGACACATTATATCATAAAGAGTAGAAGAATGGTACAAGAATCGGTACGAGAGTACTTAGAATCAGTCCATTCAAGAATGCAACCATTGCAATATCTGGCGTTGTCGCCCTAGATATGATGGGTAGTGTTGTGTCCATTGAAGTAGCACCTGGAGGTGCTAGACTCGTCAGGTGATTCACTCTGATTGCCAAAATAGGAATCAAAACAAACGCCATCATTTCACGGAACACATTTGTCATAAATGCAATAGCGCCAATCTCAGCAGAAGCCATATTTTTGAGTATAATACCAGACAAGCTATACCATCCATAACCAGCTGCAATAGCGAGAGACGTATTGGCAGGATGATGGAATATTAAACCTGTCGCCAAGCCACCAAGTGCACTGCCAACTATAACAGCAGTTGTTAGTCCACCAAGCATCTTGCCCTTGGCTTTGATGTTCGTCAAAGCCCCTTTATTTCCGCCAATGTCAATTCCGACCGAGAATATGAGTAGGCCAAGGAGCAGTGTAGAAATTTGGTCCATGGTATCAAGCATTTCAGGTGGTAAAAACGCATAGCCAAAGAAAATCCCACCAATAACAGTTGCAAAAATAAGAAAAGTCATTAAGAGACCTCCTTATTTAGTTTGCGACTAACCACATATACACAGACTATACTGCCGAGTGTTGTAAGTCCTGCAAATGTGAACGCTTGTAGACCGATGCTGTTTAGATTACTCACAACATCATTGTTGGCACCAATAGATATTCCCATAGAAAAGAGTAGCAATAAAAGTCCGACCATTTGAACCTTTTCATTAATCTTCTTACCACGTTCTTTTAAATTAAGTTTATTGCCTAAAAGAATACCTACAATGAGAAAAACGATGATAGACCACATGGAAGCCCTCCATTCCCGATAGAGTCAGACAAGTCTGAACACCTACCTTACCAAACCAAGAATACCATGCACATATGGTCGCGTCAATTTTCTGTTTATTTTGGTATAATAAAGGATGTGAGTGGTAAAGCTCACATGTAGTTGAACGTTTAATGACGTAAAGTCTAGGTATATAAAAAAGAGTCGTTATTGGAGGGGCATATGAATTATCAAGAAGTGAAGGAAATCGCAAAGAAGCAAATGGGACCATATTGCAAAGTCTGTCCTGTTTGCAACGGTATAGCATGCAAAGGTGTTATTCCAGGCCCAGGTGGAAAAGCAAGCGGAGATGTATTTGTTAGAAACCATAAAGCCTTTCAGGACATTAAGGTTAATATGAATACATTGTATGAAAAAAATGCTATAGATACAGCTACTGAGTTTTTTGGCGTAAAAGTAACTGCACCAATATTTGCAGCACCAGTGGGCGCTGTTCAAATGCACTATAGCGACTTATATGATGATTTAACATATTCTGAAGCCCTAATAGAAGGTTGTCAGAAATCTGGTGTTATTGGGTTTACAGGCGATGGAGCTAATGATGACGTATTTGCAGGAACCATTGACGCAATAAATAAAGCTGATGGATGGGGTGTGCCAACTATAAAGCCATGGGAAATGCCTTTGATCATGAAGAAGATTCGTATGGCAGAGTGTTCAGGTGCTAAGGCGATTGCAATGGATATTGATGCTGCAGGTCTTGCATTTCTCGCGCTTCAAGGTAAGCCTGTGGGACCGATTTCTATTGATATGCTAAAAGAAATCACAGCTACTACAGAACTGCCATTTATTATTAAAGGTATTATGACACCTCAAGCGGCTGAACTAGCTGTAAAGGGTGGAGCAGCCGGCATTATTGTATCAAATCATGGTGGGCGAGTCCTAGATCAAACACCTGCAACGGCAGATGTGCTTGAGGACATTGTAAAAGCTATTGACGGAAGGATCAAGGTATTCGTTGACGGTGGCATCAGATCGGGTATAGACGTATTTAAGGCACTAGCTCTTGGAGCAGATGGCGTCTTAATTGCAAGACCATTCACTATAGCTGTATACGGTGGAGGCGCCAAAGGGGTTGAAGCATACGTTAGTCAACTAAAAGCAGAACTGGAAAACGTCATGTTAATGACTGGCGCAAGAAATATAGGAGAAATAACAAGGGAAAAAATTTGGATGAAGTAGGTCATACATATTTTCAGGAGGTGCACTATGGATTTAATGTCTGTAAATAAGAGCTTTTTGGATAGATTAAGTCAAATTAGAGGACTTGAGTATGCTGGTAATGTCGTGTACTGGGACCTAGCAACTGGTGCTGGTTCAAGAGGGATAGATGCAAGGTCGAAGTCATTCGGAGTCTTGTCTTCGCAGGTTCAAGCAATGATGACTTCAGAAGCCTTTTTAAGTGAACTTGAGATTCTAGAAGAGGGCATTGAAAAGCTTGATGAAAGAGACGCCTTAATTGTTAAGGAAGCAAGGTATCAACTGGATAGAATTTCAAGGATTCCACCTGATGAACATAGAGCCTACACTGAGTTAACATCAAAGGCAACAGTCATTTGGGAAGAAGCTAAGGATAAATCGGATTTTGATCTATTTGCACCATATCTTGAGGAAATTGTAGAGTTTAAACGTAAGTTTTCCGATTACTTCGGGTACGAGGATCATCCTTATAACGCTCATATTGAGGACTTCGAAAGAGGTATGACTGTCAAAGTCTTAGATGTCTTTTTTGAAGAGCTTAAGGCCACGATTGTTCCTATTGTAAAAGCCATTGGAGAGAGGAACAGTCAGCCAATGGATGACTTTTTATTCTTGAGTTATCCTGTTGAAAAACAAAAGGATATAGCAGAAAAAATTCTTTATTCTATAGGGTTTGATAAAAACGCTGGAGAAATGAAAGAGAGTGAACATCCATTTACAATGGGGCTTGATGTCAGCGATGTAAGACTGACAACGCATTATTATCAAAATAGGTTAACATCGTCTCTCTTCTCGACTATTCATGAAGGGGGTCATGGTATATACGAGCAGAATTTCTCGAAGAATATTGTGGGTACTATTTTGGCTGATGGAACTTCAGCAGGTATTCATGAATCACAGTCACGGTTATTCGAGAATAACATTGGTCGTAGTGAAGCATTCTGGAGCTATTTCTATCCAGATCTTCAAAAGACATTTAAAAAGCAGCTGGACAGGGTAGAACTTCCCATGTTTATGAATGCAGTCAATAAAGCTGAACCATCCTTTATTCGAGTAGAAGCGGATGAACTTACATATTCACTTCATATAATGGTAAGGTATGAACTTGAAAAAGCATTAATGGAAGGTTCGTTAGAAGTAAAAGACCTGAAGAATGCATGGAATGATAAGATGAAAGCATATCTTGGTATTGTTCCTGAAACAGACGATTTAGGGGTTTTACAAGATGTACACTGGTCAGATGGATTATTTGGATACTTCCCATCATACGCTCTTGGAACTGCCTATGCAGCTCAAATAGAAATCGCACTTTCAAGAGATATAGATATAGAAACTTGTCTACGAAATGGAAATTACAAACCAATAAAGAAATGGTTGAATGACAAAGTGCATAAGTATGGTTTAACGAAGACCGCAAATGAAGTTCTTGAGCTTGCAACTGGAGAAGCTTTTGACGCGAAATACTATACTGAGTATTTGAAAAAAAAGTTCACTAAACTTTACAACCTATAATGTATTTGAGTGTAGTCCCTTTTGATTATTATGTTAAAAGGGACTATTTTTGTCCCGCGAACAAACTGAAATTACTTGATTTGAGCGATTTTTTGAAGGGTATTATCAATCTATGTGGAATTATCAGAATAGAATGAAAAATCAACTTATTAGTCAGAGGAGGGCATATTTTGAAATTAACGGGTAAAGTTCTAGTAGCACAAGGTGGAGGACCAACTGCAGTTATCAATCAATCCTTAGTTGGGGCTGTCCTTGAGGCAAGAAAGTTTCAGCAGGTTACGAAGGTATATGGCGCTCTTAATGGCGTTGAGGGGATCCTCAACGAGGAATTTATCGATCTGACTCAAGAGACAACACACAACCTTGAGGTTGTTGCTGATACTCCAAGTTCAGCACTTCTTTCTACTCGTGTAAAGCCAACCGTTGAGAAATGTAAGGAAATGTTCAAAGTGATGAAAGCTCATGATATTAGATACTTTTTCTATATCGGAGGTAATGATTCATCTGATACACTTCGAATAGTAAACAATGCAGCGGAAGAAGCGAAATATGAACTTCGTTGTATACATATTCCGAAAACAATCGACAATGACTTGGTTCTCAATGACCATACACCTGGATTTGGATCTGCTGCAAGGTTTGTAGCACAGGCATTTACTGGTGTTAATCTTGATAACAGAGCTCTTAAAGGGGTTTATATTGGCGTTGTTATGGGGCGTCATGCAGGTTTCTTAACTGCGTCGTCCATAATCGGACAGAAATACCCCGACGACGGTCCGCATCTAGTTTATCTTCCAGAACGTGCATTTGATATTAACAAGTTTTTGAGTGACGTAAAATCAGTGTATAATAGACTGGGGCGTTGTATTATTGCTGTGTCTGAAGGTATAAGAGACGCAAAAGGTATTCCAATTTTACAAACACTCCAAGAAAATCTCGAAGTTGATCAACATGGAAATGTTCAATTGTCAGGAACTGGTGCGCTTGGCGATTTACTTGTAAAGGAAGTCAAAGAGAAACTTAATATTCCTAGAGTACGTTCAGATACTTTCGGTTACCTTCAAAGATCATTTATTGGTTGTGTATCAGACGTAGACCAGCACGAAGCAAGAGAAGTCGGCGAAAAGGCTGCACAGTACGCAATTTGGAACAATGTAGATGGATCGATCATAATTAAGAGAACTGGACACTATTCAGTGAATTATGAACTTGTGCCTTTGGTAGAAATTGCAGGTAAAACAAAATATATGCCTGATCATTTTATTAATCCAGAGGGCAACCATGTAACAGATGCATTCAGATACTATGTTCGACCTCTTGTTGGATCAGGTCTTCCTGTAGCAAGACGTTTAAAAGCACCAATGGCACCAAAACTCCTAAATAAATCAGAATAAGGTGGAAGCAAGATGTTTGAATTTCTGTTTGGAAAAAAGCCACAAATAGTAGAGCTCGATCAGTTTGATGGAGAAAATAGTGATACATATAAGACGTTTAGAGAGAACTACACCCTAAAGTCAGAGTTGTTTTCAGACGTCGAAATGAGATGGTATGACTCTCAGTCTGAAGGGGAAACGGTTGTTCTACTCCCTGGAACAACGGGAAAAGCTGATGTGTGGTATCAGTATTATATGTTATTAAAAGACACCCACAGAGTTTTAGTTCCAGATTTTCCAGAGGTGAATACCATGGAAAGACTCTGTGACACACTAAACAAGTGGTTGGAGTCAATCCAGGTAGATCAAGCTATATTAGTAGGTCAGTCTTTTGGTGGTGTTGTGGCCCAGGTATACTCTGACCAGAATCCGAAAGTTGTATCCAAACTAATTCTTATGACAAGCTTTGCTAACACCAATATGGTTCAAGATAAGACTAGGAAGAACTATGAAAAAAGTTTAAATAGATTCCTTGGAGCTCTGAAGGATTTAAAGTTTGAGAACCTACAGAAAACTATTTTCAAACAAGTCATTAAGGGTGTAGATGTTGCATTTGTCGAAGACAAGCCATTTTGGAAAGCGTACTATGGTAATATGCTTTTGGATTCGACTGCTGACCTTTTGAAGTCAATTCATGAAATACAAATTGATTTTTGGAAGGGTAAACAATCTGATACAGCATTGTATAAGGGGCATACGCTTCTTATAGAAGCAAAGACAGATGCTTCTTATGACAGAGAAGAGAAAAAAGCATTGCTGAAACGTTATCCAAATGCTGAAGTCTTTGAGATAGAAGGCAGTAGCAATTTGTCTCATATTCGAGAAATACAGTCTATTTTAGGGCGTATACAATCTTTCTAAGAATCAATCAATGAGAGTGTATTAAAAAGAACAAAAAAACCCGCAATCTAGCGGGTTTTTTCTATTTCTATGATCAATCTATAATTATAGAATTTAAGAGTAAACGTCTTCCTCACTGGAGAATACAGTTTGATCCATTTTATCTGGAAGAGGAATTCTTATTATAAAGTGAACGCCTCCACCTGGTTCGCTTTTCACATCGATTTTTCCAGATAGAGTCCTAGTGATCAAATTGTAAACAATGTTTAGTCCAAGCCCAACCCCGCCCTGACCACGTTTTGTAGTAAAGAATGGTTCAAATATCTTTTCCAAATGATCAGGTTCAATACCAATACCATCATCTTTATAATGTATGGTTAAGAGTTTATCTACAACAGGATCAACGGAAAGTTTCATTGTACCTTCTTTAACACCATCAAAGCCATGGATTAATGAGTTCATAACCAGATTTGTTATGATCTGGGTCAGAATACTAGGGTAGCTTCTTATGTTAATGTCTATAGGACAGGTAAGATCAACGCTGTAATTTGTATGCTTTAGCTGTGGGCTAAGACTTTGTATAATGCCATCAAGATATTCATGAAGGTTGAATTCACGTAGCTCTTCAGTGGATTGATCCACTGCAATTTGCTTAAACTTATTAACGAGAACAGCAGCATTTTTCAAATTGGTAAGGACGAGTTTGGTTGTTGTATTAAGACCGTCTAGAAAATCTGTTAATTCAGTCTTTGTAAGTTTATTCTCTTTCATTATATGAGTAATATCATTACATTCTTTTTCGAGGAATGAGATAGATGTAATACCTATTCCTAGAGGTGTGTTAATTTCATGGGAAACACCAGCAACAAGTCGACCAAGAGCAGCGAGCTTTTCAGACTCGATAAGTTGATTTTGCGTGTCGCGTAAATTAATTAAGGAATCTTCCAGAAGAAGATTGGTTTCCTCTAGTTGTGATTGTTTCATTTGAAGCTTATACATGGAAAGCTCAAGTTCACGGTTTGTTTCATTGAGAAGATATGCTCTTCGTTCTACTTTGGCTTCTAATTTTTCATTGAGTTCTTCCATCTTTTGTTCGGCATGTTTAAGGTCAGTAATATCAATTGTAACACCCAACATACCCCATTCCTTAGACTTCCAAATGAAATATGGTATTTTCTTGAGTCGCATAATATGTGTATTTCCATCAGCATCGGGAATCTCAATTTCATCGATGACAAATGATTTATGTTGATCGTAGACTTCGGTTTGACCTTCGCCATAACTGTCGAGAAAACTTTTCGGATAGTTTTCAAATACTTCATGGTCCTGGCGCCCGAGAATACTCGGTTTGGTCAGGCCGTAAAAGTTAAGGAAAGATTCGTTTACAAGGACATAACGACCATCTTTTTCTTTGGCAAATATGTGGTAGGGAACCAAATTTATAAGATTGTTAAGTTCACGTTGTGTCATCTCCAGTTCTGTATTCATATTTGTGATTTGCTGATTCTTTGCTAAAAGCTCTTCTTGAACACTTTTTCTAAGGTTAAGTTCCTTTTGGAGTTTTTCAGTTTGAAGTGAGACTTGCCTTCTGAGAAGTCGATTCCATAGAAGGAAAGTTCCTAGTATCAGTAGAACTACAATGAGAGCAATAAGCGCAAAGATTATTAGGCGGCTGTCAAAATCATTTTCGAGTCTGTAGGAAATCCAAGAGGTTTTGATTCGATTAACTTCTTCACTCGGCATAGCATTTAAAGACTTGTTTATGATTGTGACAAGGGGCGTATAATCCTCTCGAATAGCAAATGTCATTCTATACACGAATTCTACATCGCCTGCTGACTTTAGGTTCGTTATACCATAGTCTGTTGTATAGTAGCTCCCCTGGGCGACATCAACAATAAGGGCATCAATCGTACCGAAGGAGAGTTTTTTTAGAGCTTCTTCAATGGAATCGAATTTTATAAGTTCAATTTCTGGGTATTTAATTTCAAGGTAGTCTTGAACAGCATAAGAACGCATAACACCCGTTTTAATGTTAGGGAGGTCATCTTCAGTAAGAGAGTCTGTGAAATCCTCTCGGACTAAGATTGTATTATTTAAGCTGATGTATGGTTCAGTAAAAATCATATACTCTGAACGTTGTGGACTTTTGGTTGCAGTAACCATATCGATTTCTTTAGATCTTACACTATCGAGGATCTCTGTCCAGTTTTTAAGCTGGACAATTTCAAATTTGATATTAACATGGCTTTCGATCCACTTTAAATGCTCTATAGAAATCCCATTTGCATCACCTTCAAGATTGAAAAATTCTATTGGTGCAAATACTGGATCGGGAGCATAGTAAATAACCGGATGTTCCTCAAGCCACTGGATTTCCTCATCGGATAATGTAATGAGGTTGTCGGCGCTTGCGAAGGAAATCGGGTTAATGAGTAGTAAAATTAAAATAAATAAAGCGGGAAGAGCTTTTCGATGCAACATGGATGCCTCCGTTCTATTTTTTTGATTTATACCCCTATACTTCACATATCACATATAAAGTTTCACCAATTTATATCTGAGTTTTGCTAAATGAGTGTAAAAAATTGTGCATAATTTGTGAATGTGTATAGAATTCGAATAAAGCTATAAAAAATGTGGTACTATATCTGATAGTTCGGGCGTTTTGCCCTTATTAATAGGTTGAAAACATCATTGATCATGTAAATGAACAAGGAGTGAAAATACTATGGCACAAATTAAAGTGGATTATTCTAAAAGTGGTTTGAAAAGTGATCAAATCAAAGGTCTTGAAAAGCAATTAACAAGTGCGCACGACATGCTACATAATGGCACTGGCAAAGGGAATGACTTTATTGGTTGGGTTGACCTACCAATAAATTATGACAAGGAAGAGTTTGACCGAGTTAAAGCGGCTGCAAAGAAGATCCAGGAAACTGCAGATGTTTTAATAGTGATTGGCATTGGTGGTTCATACTTAGGTGCAAGAGCAGCAATTGAAGCTCTAACCCATTCGTTCTATAACAATCTAAATAAAGATGACAGAAAAACACCTGAGGTCTATTTTGCTGGCAACAGTATTAGCGGGAAATACCTGTCGGATCTACTTGATGTGATCAAGGATAAAGATGTTTGCCTTAATGTCATTTCTAAATCGGGAACAACAACTGAACCTGCAATAGCTTTTAGAATTTTAAAGAGCTATGTTGAAGAAAAGTATGGTAAAGAAGAAGCAAAAAATAGAATATTTGCCACAACAGATAAAGAAAAAGGTGCACTGCGTACATTAGCTGATCAAGAGGGCTATGAAACATTTGTCATTCCAGATGTAGTTGGAGGTCGTTACTCGATATTAACACCTGTGGGCCTACTACCTATCGCAGCAGCTGGTATCGACATTGATGCAATGATGCACGGAGCTATTGAAGGTTATGAAGAATATAAGAGTACAAATGTAGAAGAAAACCCGTGTTATGAATATGCGGCAGTTAGAAACCTTCTGTATAATGATGGTAAAAAAATTGAGATCATGGTGAACTACGAACCATCTCTAGCATATATTTCTGAGTGGTGGAAACAACTCTTTGGTGAAAGTGACGGTAAAGAAGGCAAGGGTATTTTCCCTGCATCAGTTAACTTCTCAGCAGACCTTCATTCAATGGGACAGTATATTCAAGATGGCGAAAGACACTTGTTTGAGACTGTTCTGAACATTGGGAAGCCAGAAAGAGACGTTCAAGTGCCATTTGACGAAGCAAATCTTGACAATCTGAACTATTTAAACGAAGAAACAATGGACTTCGTAAACAAAAAGGCGTTTGAAGGTACAATTTTAGCACATGTTGATGGTGGTGTACCAAATATCGTTCTTAATATTCCAGAGATGAATGCGTTTTACTATGGCAAACTAATGTACTTCTTCGAGAAGCCTGCGGCATTGGTGGATACATGATGGATATTAACCCATTTGACCAACCAGGTGTTGAAGCGTATAAAAAGAACATGTTTGCACTACTTGGTAAACCAGGATTTGAAGACTTAAGAGCAGAGCTTTTAAAGCGTTTGTAATCTAATAAAAAAGAAAAATAAGGAGTCAAAGGGATGTATATTGGTATAGATCTTGGAGGTACGAATATCGCTGGTGGGCTTGTCCATAAGGACGGTTCTGTTGTAAAAATCAAGTCTGTTCCTACGGGTAAAGAACGTGGTTTTGAAGCAGTTGCACAGGATATTCTAACTCTTATTAAAGAGTTGATAAGTATCGCACCACAGTCCGTTGATGGTGTTGGTATTGGTGTCCCAGGTGTGGTAGACAAAAACCTGTCAATGATCTACTACTGTACAAATTTGTCGTGGTATGACCAAGATCTTGGCAAAGAGTTAAGCGAGAAGCTTGGAATTCCAGTATTTATAGATAACGATGCAAATTTGGCAGCACTTGCAGAAGTAGAAGTGGGATCACTATCAACGACTAAAAATGCTGTCATGTTGACATTAGGTACAGGTATTGGTGGCGGTGTAGCGTCGATGGACATATTTTAAGAGGCGCTCATGGACTGGGGTCTGAAATAGGTCATATGATAGTTGGCGATAACTTTTATAACTGTAATTGTGGTAATAATGGTTGTATTGAAACATTCTCATCAGCTACTGCAATTATTAAGTACGCTGAAAAGCTGGTTGAAGACAATAAATATCCTGAATCTGTACTGAATAGGATTCATGAAGAAGAAGGATTAACAGCAAAAAAAATTATAGATGCAGCTAAAGCTGGTGATGCTCTTGGTATAGATGCATTTGACCGTCTAGTGAAGTATCTGGCAATAGGTATAACAAACATAGTAAACATCTTTGATCCAGAAATGATCTCACTTGGCGGAGGTGTTGCACATTCGGGTGCATTTCTAGTTGATAAGCTAGAGGCCAAGGTTAAGTCCATGGCGTTTATTAAGAACTTTCCTACAGCAAAGATTGTGCTTGCTGAACTAGGGAATGATGCAGGTGTTATTGGCGCAGCAATGCTGGCAAAAACAGAAATGTAATGATATAAGAGATATCATATTGAACTCATTTGAGGTTGTTAAAG
>LQAE01000301.1_pt1 | contig 11780 bp, 12 predicted proteins | sample 1535771 | NCBI WGS metagenome assembly LQAE01 (sample SAMN04331582, study PRJNA305678) | bioreactor metagenome | isolation source: bioreactor_1 inoculated with Wadden Sea sediment 1st replicate of a... | place: Germany:Bremen
CCCTGGGGTAAAATGAAATTATCTACAGTTTTATTTATAAATTCAGCAGGTTATGCAGAATATGGGATGATGTCACATTGATTTGATTTTTTTAAAACCACGAGATGCGCGAAATACACTAAGAAATAGCCTCTTCCTGTACTTCGTGCTTTTCATGGTAAGAAGGTTTAATAGCTATGAAGGTCTGAGATTGATGGGTTGCCGGTCAGAACGAATTGACCTTGATGCATAAGCCATGGACATTTTGCTGAAAAGCAGGTAAGTTAAAAATTCGCGTTATGGCGGTCATGGCAGCAGTTTGACAACAATACGGGGTGAAGGATTCGGAAAAAGGGTGGATATCAAAAAAAGACATACCCAGCAGTTCACGGTATTTGAATGCAGTGCAGACACCTGTGATTCCATCTCCATGGAGCTGATCGGTGAAGAGCCCTTTTTGATCCGCATCGAGGACCATCCCTATTCAGTGGTGATGCGAACCCCTGGCAACGAGATCTGGCACGCAGCCGGGTTCTGTCTGGGGGAAGGCCTGGTGAGCCGGCCAGAGGATATCCGGACCATCGGGTATGATGTGGACCTGGACTCCAACGTCATTGATGTCTGGCTGACTGCTGAGCGGCGGAAAAAGATCGGTCATCTGCTCAAGCGGAAAAGTTTTGTCAGCCAGACCAGCTGCGGTATCTGCGGCAAGGAAATGCTTAGAGATATCCAGTCTTCGGTGCAGCCGGCCCCGGACGGATTCAAGCTGTCGCTGGACCGCGCCGTGGCTTGTATTTCCGCCCTGTCCAAAAATCAGAAATTCTACCAGCGGACCCGGGGGTCCCATGCGGCCCTGCTGTTCGGTGCTGATGGGGAGACTTTGGCGTTTGCCGAGGATGTCGGGCGCATAACGGTCTGGACAAGGCTGTGGGCAAGGCGTTCCTGGATCAGACCCTGGCCCGAGCCCGGATTCTGGTGCTGTCATCCCGGATCAGTTATGAGCTGGTACAGAAAGCGGCCCGGGCCCGGATTCCGGTGATCATTTCCAATTCCAGGCCCACGGCCCTGGCAGCGACCATGGGAAAATCATTGAACATGACCCTGGCGTTTCCTGCCGGTGAAAACCAGATCATGGTGGTATGCGGTGAACACCGGATTAACCCAAGCAGTAATTACCTGCGGGGAATCTCTTGAAATATGGAGAAATGACCCCCCGAATATGAATAAAATACTGAGGAGGAACCATTGAAAATCTTGACAACTGTTAAAAAAGTCGTTGACGTGGAGTTGAATATCCATGTGGAGAACGGCGCCATTCTGGACAAAGGGTTGCAGTATGTGATCAATGCCTGGGATGAGAATGCCGTGGAAGCTTCGGTTCAGCTCAAGGAATCCCACAAGGCGGACACCACTCTGGTATCTCTGGGAAGTGGAGACAATACTGATATTATACGAAAATGCTATGCCATGGGGATTGACAATGCCATTCACATTGATGATCCGGCCCTGGCGAACGCGGATTCACCTACTTTTGCCAGAGTCCTTCAGAAAGTCTATGAAGCGGGGGCGTATGACTTGGTGATTACCGGCAAGCAGGCCCAGGATACGGATGCCGGCCAGACCGGTATCATGCTGGGCGAATTCCTTGGCATCCCCTGCGTCAGCAATGTGATCAAGATTGACGTCACGGATGATTCCCATATTCAGGTATCCAGACTGGGGGATGCGGGCACGGAAATTCTCGATGTGACACTGCCGGCCGTGATCACGGTGAGTGACAGCATCAACGAACCCCGCCTACCGGCCATGCGGGGAATCATGATGGCCAAGAAGAAAAAGATCAACGTCATGGACCTGGCCGGGCTGGGGACCTCTTTTGAAGACGTGGGGGGGACTGCCCTGAAATCCGAAATCCTGGAATTCATGCCGACGGAAAAACGCAAAGGCGGGCAAAAATTCGAAGGCGATCCAGCGGAGGTCACCGCCAAAGTGGTGGATCTGCTGGTGAATGAAGCCAAGGTGTTATAACCCCATTTCAATTGTGAAGGATAGTGACGATGACAAATATACTTGTAGTTGCAGATATCAAACAGGGAGAGCTCAAAGGAAGCACTGCCGAACTATTGTCCAAAGCCAGGAGTTTGGGGGCGCAAACCGCTGTTGTGGCGGTGGGCAGTCAGGTGAAAGACCTGGCAGGTCAGCTGGCAGCCGCCGGATCAGATACCCAGTATATCGTGGAGGATGCCTCCCTGGAAATTTTTTCAGCTAAACCGTTTTCCGCAGCTGTTGTCAAGGCGGCCAATGAGTTCACCGCAGACATGGTGTGGTTCGGGTTTTCTGAGACCGGCAAGGCGGCGGCCCCCCGGGTGGCGGTGCAGCTGGAAGCCGCCTGTGCTAACGAAATCACCGATGTGACCATTGACGGGGATGACGTACAGATCATTCGTCCCGCCATCGCCAACAAGGTCCTGCAAAAGGTGAAAATCAACGCTCCCAAGCTGGTGGCCCTGGTCCGGGCCGGCGCGTTCGAAGCGGATCCGGAAGTGACGGGCAAGGAAAACCCAGTTGCCCTGGATCCCCCGGAAGCGGATACCGGTGCCAAAATTAAGGAGCTGATCTCCGATGCATCCGGTGAAATCGATCTGTCAGATGCGGATATCGTCGTGTCCGTTGGCCGAGGGGCCAAGGATCAGGCCGGTGTGGATATGGTCAAGGCCCTGGCTGATGATCTGGCTGCCGGATTCGGATCGTCCCGGGCCATGGTGGATGCCGGGCTGATGGCCCACAACAAGCAAGTGGGCCAGACCGGAAAAATCGTGGCACCGTCTCTGTACATTGCCGTGGGAATTTCAGGGGCGATTCAGCACCTGGCAGGCATGAACGGGTCCAAGGTGATCCTGGCGGTGAACAAAGATCCGGAAGCCCCGATTTTCAATGTGGCGGATTTTGGGATTGTCGGGGACCTCTTTGATGTGGTACCGTTACTAAAAGAAGAAATTAGAAAAATACGGGCATAACCGCCCGCAACCCTGAAAATTTGTATTTGAGGTAGATATGAGTCCCCTGTTCATGACCCTTGTGCTAGTGGTGGGCCTGGGAATTTTCGCCAGGACCATTTATCAGAGAATCCTTTTGCTGATGGCCCTGGAGCCGGCCGACCGGTTCAACCGGGTCAAAGACCGGCTCAAGAATCTGGTGGTCATCGCCATTGGACAAAAACGCCTGGTGGGGCGGAAAAAAGAACGGGCATCCGGTATCATGCACGCCCTGATTTTTTGGGGATTCTGTATCCTGCTCATCCGGTCCATCACGCTTTACGGTGAAGGGTATGTTCACGGGTTCCAGCTCCCGCTGCTGGGGGAATCCTCAATTCTGGGATACCTGTACATCGCGTTGAAGGATATCATGGAAGGGGTGGTGTTGATCATGGTGATCTGGGCGTTTTACCGGCGTCTGGTGGTCAAGCCGCCCCGGCTCCACAATACCTGGGAAGCATATCTGGTTCTGGGCATGATCGGGGTGTTGATGATTTCGGACTTGCTGTATGACGGGGCCCGGTTCAGCCTGATCACATCCTATGGCAACCCCGGGGACATTCATTATTTCAACAACCCGACGTTCGGCCAGGAATTTCTTTGGACCCCGGTGTCCGTGCTGGCGGGCAATATGATCTCCGGGTTTTCCCCTGTGGGCATGGAACGGGTTATGGGGCTGATGTTTTGGATTCATATCATCACCCAGCTGACATTCTTGAATATTCTGCCGTTAGGCAAACATTTTCACGTCATCACCTCCCTGCCCAATGTGTTTCTTAAAAGCCTGGATTATCCCCATGACAAGATCAAACTGCTGGACCTTGAGGATGAATCGGTCTGGGAAGACGAAACCTTAGGTGTCAATCATCTGTACCAGCTTAACTGGAAACAGGGCCTAGACCTGTATACCTGTACCGAATGCGGCCGGTGTAAGGAGGTGTGTCCCACCTATGTCACGAACAAGCCGCTGAACCTGTATGATTTTAACGATACCCTTAAAGCGGAACTGTACGCCAATGCCGGAAACCTGATCCTTCGGGCAAAATTGGAGAAAACCCTGACCGGGGATGCCGAGACAGATGCTAAAACTAAGGAAAAGATGGCAGTGTTCAAACCGGAAAAAACCCTGGTGGGAGAGGTCATCTCCCTGGATACGCTGTGGGCATGCACCACCTGCCGGGCTTGTGAACAGGTGTGTCCGGTGACTATTGAGCACGTCCCCCGGATCATTGCCATGCGCCAGGGCCAGACCCTGATGCAGGGGGAATATCCCCAGGAACTCAATACTGCCTTCAAGGGGCTGGAACGCAACGGGAACCCCTGGGGCATCGGGTATGACAAACGGGCCGACTGGGCCGAGGGCCTGGATGTCAAACTGATGGCCGACCATCCGGATGCGGAATACCTGCTGTGGGTGGGATGTGCCGGATCCTTTGACGACCGGACCCAGAAAGTGTCCAAAGCCCTAGTGAAGATTCTGAAAGCTGCTGATGTGGATTTTGCCATTCTGGGCACCGAGGAAAAATGTACCGGCGATTTCGCCCGCAGGTCCGGGAACGAAATGATGTATCAGATGGTGGCCACGGAAAACATCGAAATACTCAACGGGTACAACGTCAAAAAGATTATTGCGGCCTGTCCCCACTGCCTGAACACCCTCAAGCATGACTATCCCCAGATGGGGGGACATTATGAGGTGATTCATCACAGTGTGTTCATTCAGCAGCTCATTGCCGATGGAAAAATCCGGGTGAAAAAAACGCTGGCCGGTACTCTCACATATCACGATCCCTGCTATCTGGGCCGGTACAACGAGATTTACGATGCACCTCGATCTGTATTGAAAACCCTGACCGGCCAGGGTCTGAACGAACTGCCGCGACACGGCTCGGAAAGTTTCTGCTGTGGGGCCGGCGGTGGCCGCATGTGGATGGAGGAAACCATCGGAACCCGCATCAATGTGGAACGGTCCAGAGAGATTGTGGGTGAAAAAGCCGATACCGTGGCGGTGGGGTGTCCTTTCTGCCTGACCATGATCGAGGACGGCATGAAAGAGCTGGACAAGGACGAGGAGATCAAGACCCGGGATATTGCCGAGCTGGTGGCTGAAAACCTGGTTTAAGGTTTTTCCACGGTTTCGGACCGGAAAATATCAAAAGCGGAAATATTTAAAAAACACAGGCAACACAGGCAGACCCGTCCTGTGTTGCCTGTGTTTTAGTTGAAAGAACCGGCATGGACGTCGATTCAAGCATGAAGCATCAGCTGATCCGCAGAACCGTGCGGGATTTTGCTGAAAATGAGATTTGGCCCAGGGCTGTGGAAATGGACAACCGGGTTTTCCGGACGACCTTTTGGAAAAGATATGGCTGAGTTTGCCCAAAATATTTTGTCAGTATACTGCCTGATGCCATCTGATTTTTGCACCGTTCAATCCAGTTCTCGCTTGTCGCCCGCTGATCATATTGTTTATGGGTAAGCCCAGAGGCTCAGGTTTAAATTTGAGACATAACAAAAAAAGTCGTATTCATATCTTGCGGATTTGAATAGGGCATCTTCTTCCATTATTGTATCGGTGAGGAGCCTGACAGCCAAAAAGGTTCCGGATTTTGGCCAGCCTGAGCATTTGTACTCAAATTCAATGCCTTCATATCCTGGCCGGCCTGCAATCTTTCGCCAGGTCATAATTAATTGCCACCGTCATTCCTGACATTCCTGAATAAATCGACCATAGCGGGTTTTGGATTGTAAGGGCATCCGATAATTTTTCGAACCGTGAAAACGCATGCCTATTGAAAAAATTGTTTTCTAAAAAAATTGTTCTCTGTTTATTAAATCGTCTGATATTTGTGGTATTGCCACTCCTTGTTTCGCAATTATACTGATCTACCTGTTCCGTTTAGGAAATCGTTCTTGCTTTTTTCAATAAAAAGTGACGATGATCCTATCCGCGGGGCATGGCTTGGAATTTATTTGCCAAGATCTGCTTGGATTTCGGCCTCCCCGTGGTATTTTTACCTTGACATTGGGGGCTGTCAAAAATTAAGGTAGATGCTCTTCAGAGGATTTGTTGTAATTTAAAAGTTTATAATTTTTGGGTATTTCATACAACACTATTTTGAAAGGAGTGTGCTGATGTTCAGAACAAAGCATAGAAAAACCGGTTTAGTAATGTTTGTGTCTTGTCTTATCATTTCTTTTTGCAACCTGGCTGTTGCGGATGAAATCATTATTGGCGGTGCATTGAGCTCAACCGGAGTACAGGCTCCTTTGGATGATCCTGGTCTGAGGGGGGCGCAAGTGGCGGTCAAGGCGTTGAACGATGCGGGCGGCATATTAGGCCAAAAGGTCCGTTTTGTGAATCTGGACGGAAAAAGCGACCCTGTTACGGTGGGCAATATTGCGGTGCAGCTTATTGACAAGGGGGCTTCTCTTTTTGTAGCTCCCTGTGACTTTGATTTTGGTGGTCCGGCAAGCAGAGAAGCTCAAAAATCCGGCATTGTTGGAGTCTCCACTTGCGCATCGGATCCTCTTTACAGTTCATGGTCGCTGGGAGATAAACAGTTTACGTTGTCCATGTGGAATACCACAATGGGGGCTGTTGCGGCTGAATATGCATACAATGAAAGAGGCTGGAAGACCGCCTATGTTGTCACGGATCAGTTCATCGCATATACAAAGAGTTTAAGCAAATATTTCCTGGCTCATTTCGAAGCGATAGGCGGGACCATTCTCGGAGATGATAAATATACTCAGGGCGATCAGGACTTTTCAGCACAGCTGGCCAGGATTAAAGCTTTGGAAAAAAAGCCGGATGTCATTTTCATCTCTTCATATCAACCCGACCTGAGCACCATAATCAGGTCTTTACGCGAAGTTGGTATCGATTCACCGATCATGGGCGGAGATTCTTATGATGATCCTGGTCTTTTCGAAGCTCTGGGGACAAAATTCGGGAATGATATTTATTTTGTGACTCATACCTGGATGGGGCCTGAAGCACATCCTGACATGCCTAAATTCATCAAATTGTATAAAGAATATTATAATGAGGCACCGGATACCTCTTTTGTGGCAACAGGATGGGATACTATCATGATGCTGGCTGAAGCAGTGGAACTGGCTGGGACGACCAACGGTGATGCTGTGGCAAAAGTACTGGAGACTCATGAGTTTAACCTTTTGACAGGAAAACTTTCTTACAAATCGGCGACGGAAGGGCATGCCCCGGATAAGGCAGCCGTTCTTGTCGAACTGCAAGAGGGTAAGCCTTCTTTTATCGGTTGGCGGCGGCCTGAAAATCCCCCGGAACCATGAACCGTCTGAAAGCAAAGTCAAAATCCGGTTTGGTGAAAGTTGATCACAAGATTTTGTTCTGTATTTGTGTAAAAGACAATCTATTTAATGGTGACTGGTAAATGGAACAAAAAGCACTTGACGCGAGTGGTATTTGTGTGGATTTTTTGGACTCAGAGCCTTGATGATGTATCAATAAGCTTGTCAAACGGTGAAATCTTGGGATTGATCGGTCCGAATGGATCCGGCAAAACCACTTTCGTCAATGCGTTGACGGGTCAGGTTCCATTATCGGCGGGAAAGATTGTTTGTAATAATGTAGACATTACCGGCCTTCCTCCCAACAAGATAGCGGGTCATGGCATTTCAAGGTCCTTCCAGATTGTCCGTCTGTTTGATGAATTGACAGTATCTGAAAATATTGAGATATCGGCTATCGCCCAAGGGGAAACACGAAAGGAATCCAGAAAAAGAGCTGTCGAAATGATGGATAAATTTGATCTGACCCAGTATTCTGATCAATTAGCCAAAAGCCTGAATTACGGCGACAAACGGCGAGTAGAAATCTGTCGAGCGCTTGCCAGCAAACCCTGCTTCTTGCTGCTTGATGAACCGGCTGCCGGGATGAATGAAGTGGAGAGCGATACACTGCTGGAAATTCTTAGTCGCTTGCCTGATGAATTTCAGCTGGGAATTTTGATCATCGACCACGATATGAGCCTGATCATGCGGTTGTGTACAAGGCTGCATGTCATAGATTCCGGAAAAACGATCGGTGAGGGAGATGTGGATACGGTAAAACGGCTCCCGCAGGTAATAGAAGCTTATCTTGGGTCAAGTGCTCAAACAGAGGAAACAGCTAATGCTTGAAATTGAGTCCCTGGGGGTCCATTACGGTCCTGTGGTCGGGGTCAAAGAAATTACCATGTCTGTCAAAGAGGGTGAATTGATCACCCTCCTTGGTGCAAACGGAGCGGGAAAATCTTCGACACTGCTGGCTATTGTCGGGGCCATTAAAAGCGCCCGTGGGAAAATTGTGTTTTCTGGCCAGGATATTACCTCAAAACCACCCGAAAAGATTATTCGGATGGGTGTTGCAATGGTGCCGGAAACCCGGGATGTGTTTCCTGATTTGACAACCCGGGAAAATCTCATGCTTGGCGCTTTTATTCATAGCCGTGATTCCGCTGGTATTGCCAGAGATATGGAGCGGATGTTTTCTTTGTTTCCAATACTTAAAAACAGACTGGAGCAGGCCGCAGGCTCTCTGTCCGGTGGAGAGCAGCAGCAACTGGTGATCGCCAGATCACTGATGTCCCGGCCGAAACTATTGCTGCTGGATGAACCCTCACTCGGGCTCGCGCCGGCCATCGTGGATCAGATTTTCGAATTGATTCATCAGTTGAAACAAGAAGGTCTCACCATACTTCTGGTGGAACAAAATGCGGTAAAGGCACTGGAACTGGCCGATCGGGCGTATGTCATGTCACTGGGAAAAATTGCGGCAGAGGGGAGTGCAAAGGAAATCGCCTCCAATACCGATTTGGCATCAATCTATTTTGGCAATTAAAGGGTAAGGCTGTTCAATCATGGGACAATTCATACAATTTGCGATTGATACGTTGAGCCTGGGCAGCTTGTATGCCCTAATGGCATTGGGGTTGGTAATTGTTTATGGAATTTTGAAGCTGGTAAACTTCGCCTATGGTGAATTGATCATGGTCACCGGATATACCCTGTATCTTTTGAACGGCTCTTCTCTACCTTGGATAGTCATGGCGGTTTGTGGGGTCTTGATGGCGATGGTTGCCGGCATATCGACTGAGCTTGTCGCCTTTCGGCCTGTACGAGCAAAATCAGTAACTGCCGTATTAATAACATCATTTGCATTCAGCACTCTGTTGCAGAATGCGGCGCTTTTGTTTATTTCACCCAGGTCCCGTCAAGTTCCTTTGCCGGATCTTTTCACGCAATCCGTGGAATTTGCCGGTGTCATCATCCCGGTTAGAAATCTTTTGACCATTGTCATCGCTGTCGTATTGCTGCTTGCTTTTGCGCTTCTGTTAAAAAAAACGATTCTCGGTATCGCCCTACGTGCGGCAGCATCGGAATTTCGCATGGCACGGATGCTGGGTGTGCCGGCCAATCTTGTGATCAGCTTGGCATTTGCCATAAGCGGTTTTTTTGCCGGGGTTGTCGGCCTTCTGTGGCTGGGCAGGATAGGGGTCGTCCTTCCGACCATAGGCCTGGAGCCCCTGCTTGTCGCATTCATAGCAACTGTTGTCGGTGGTATGCGCAGCCTACAGGGGGCTGTCCTGGGGGGATATCTGCTGGCCTTTGTCGATATGTCCTTGAACTATTCTCTTCCCCAGGAGATGTTACAGTTCCGAGATGCATTCACATTTACTTTTGTTATCCTGTTTCTGGTCTTGAAACCCGACGGTCTGATCAAAGGCCCGGCAACCGGCCAACGCACTTGATGGAGGATATCTCATGCTGATCAAGAACAACCTGGCGACTTTTCTCATCCTCGCTTTTCCTGTGATACTGATCATTGTTTTGGTGGATTTGATTGATATCCGGCTTCTAAATAGGATTGGAATTATTCTGTTCATCAATCTTACATTGGTGTTGGGACTTCAATCTTTCATGGGAAATTCAGGAATCCTGTCATTTGCTCATATCGGATTTATGGGGATAGGTGCATATACATCCGCTTTACTGGCCATGCCGATCCGTATGAAGGGGATGGCATTACCGGAACTTTATCCTATTCTGAAGACCATAGAAATGTCTCCATACCTGGCTATTCTCATCGGAGGCCTTCTTGCCGCTTTTTTTGCTGCTGTCATATCCTACCCTTTGATGCGATTGTCCGATGCTGCTGCGGTGATTACATCATTTGCACTGTTAGTGGTGCTTCATACCATCATGGTGCATTGGTCTGCCGTAACAAATGGCCCCAGAACCCTGTTCGGGGTCAGAGAAGTGACTGATATCCATTTGTCCGGCGGTATCGCTATTGCGGCACTTTTTCTAACCTTGGCATACAAAGAATCGCGATATGGGCTGATGCTCAGGGCGGTTCGAGATGACGAAGTTGCGGCTTCCGCCATTGGGGCAAACCTTTCCCGCCTGAGGTGGATTGGATTTATTATCAGTGCCTTGATAGCAGGCGTGGCTGGAGGGGTGTGGGCACATTTCATCACATCGTTTTCACCCAATGCCTTTTATCTGAAAGAAACCTTTGTCATACTGGGAATGTTGGTGATAGGCGGGACCTATACAGTCACTGGTGCGGTTTTAGGGACAATCTCAGTCTCGTTGGCTTTTGAAAGCTTGAGAGCAGTTGAAAACACGATCAATATGGCCCAGATTTTTTCCAACCAATTGGTGGGCATGACAGAGATCATCCTTGCAATTGCCATGATCGCTTTTTTAATATTAAAGCCGGGCGGTTTATCTGGATCAGTGGAAATCGGCAATTGGCCTTGGATCAAGCGAAAACTGGGATTGAAAAATCGTTGAAATAAGAGGAGGAAGAATAGTTTATGAGCTGGAAAACCGCATATCGATCATTTTATTATGAAGGCGCCCCGGAGCCAGAAGATCTGGTCTTAGAAAAAGATGAAACGGCTTTGCTGGTTATTGATATCCAAAATACCTATCTCCAGCCATCAGATGATCCTGATCAACGGAAAAAATGGTCGCCGTTTCTGAAACGGATGAATTCTCAGGTTATCCCCCGTACAGCCGAAATGATAACATTTTTCCGCAATCAGGAAATGGAGGTTTTGTTTGCCCGCATTGCCTGCCTGAAGGAAAATGGAAAAGACCGTTCACTGAGCCAGAAAAAACCGGGTTGGAACTATCTTCTGCTTCCAAAGGATTCTGAAGAATCACAAATCGTTCCCGAACTGGCACCTGAGAAAAATGAAATTGTGGTCTGCAAGACAACGGACAGTGCTCTCACCGGAACAAACCTGCGCCTGCTTCTTCACAACATGGGGATCAAAAATGTTGTGATAGCAGGCATTTTTACGGATCAGTGCATTTCATCTTCTGTAAGGAGTCTAGCGGACGAAAGTTTCAACGTGGTGGTGATGGAGGACTGCTGTGCCGCAGGCTCAAAAGATCTCCATGAAAGAGAGCTTGAAATTTTAAATATGATTTATTGCCATGTAGTCTCTTCTGAAGAGCTACTTACCTTTATCAAATAGTTAGCTATAAAACCCATATGAACGAAACTGCAAAGCAGCCGGGCTGTTTAAAAAACAAACCCGGCTGTTGAATCAAAAAAATTACGGAATCAACCCTTCATCAAAAATGAGACAAACCATCCGGTAAGCCCGCATGAGATTCTCATGCGGATTCAGAAAATGATAATTCTGACAATTTTTGGGTGTTGTTTACGGCCTTCAATGTCTCATAAATCCTAACCTATATATTAAGTCTCACATTCCACACCCC
>LQAE01000303.1_pt1 | contig 11698 bp, 9 predicted proteins | sample 1535771 | NCBI WGS metagenome assembly LQAE01 (sample SAMN04331582, study PRJNA305678) | bioreactor metagenome | isolation source: bioreactor_1 inoculated with Wadden Sea sediment 1st replicate of a... | place: Germany:Bremen
TTAGTATCTTCGTTGGAACTTATTTCGAATAATAATTGCTATCGAATTCAGTATGAACAAAATCGTCAATAGGACTACAATAGTTGCCGCAGCAAGATTGGCGTATTCTGCTGTAAGCACTGTGTCTAATGTCCAGTAGTAAATCTGGATTGGGAGTGCTGTAAAATCGTCCATGAATGATCCAGGAGTCTTTAATATAAGCGTTGGAATACCAAGGACAACCAGTGGAGCAGTTTCACCTATCGCTCTAGAAAGTGCCAAAATCGAACCTGTCATAATACCTGGTACAGCTGAAGGCAATACAACTTTTCGTACAGTTGTCCACTTTGTTGCACCTAATCCATATGACGCTTCTCTTAAATAATTGGGTACAGCCTTTATTGCTTCTTGGCTTGATACAACCACATTGGGTAAAACAAGTAAAGATAGTGTAAGACCGCCAGCAAGTATACTCGAACCAAATCCAAATAGTCTGCCAAATACAGTTAGACCTAGAAGACCAAAGATAACCGAAGGTACACCAGCAAGATTTGAAATATTCACACTGATCAGCCCGTGTAGTAGACCTTTTTTGGAATACTCCTCCAGATAAATTGCTGTGGCTACACCGATTAGAAGTGTTACTGGAGCAACAACAACCATTAACATTGAAGTACCAATGATAACACTTTTAATACCTGCTCTAGCAGGACGAATTGAAAGTCTTCCCATTATGAAGTCTAAGTCTAGCCACCCGATACTTGATGTTATAGTTTCATACAACAAAAGCCCAAGTACAAACATGATAAAGACAATAATGACTGAGAAGAACATTTCTGCCATTTTGTTATACATTCTTCTTTTATGAATTCTTTTAACTGCTATATCTGGATCTATAAATTTCTTATTCAAATCTAAACTGTTCATGTAATCTTCTTTAAGAGTATTTGAAGCGTTTTCCATCTTAATACTCCCTTCTGTATTTCTTAGTAATATATTTTGCAAATAGGTTTGTGCCAAGTGTGAATATGAATAGGATTAGACCAACAGCATAAAGACTGTAGTATCCTACTGTACCACTACCAGCATCACCACTCGTAAATTCAACAATATACGCGGTCATTGTCTGCATTGGCATTGTTACATCTAGTGTAAAGTTCTTCATACTACCACTAGCAATCGTTACGATCATCGTTTCACCAATTGCTCTTGAAATTGCAAGAACGAAGGCTGCAACAATACCTGAAATTGCAGCAGGTACAATAACTTTTGATGCAACTTCCAGCTTAGTGGAACCGAGTCCATATGCCCCTTGTCTTATACTGTCAGGCACAGCACTCATTGCGTCCTCTGACAACGATGTTACGATTGGAATAATCATTATTCCCATAACAATCCCAGGAGATAAGGCATTTTTAGGTCCTAGATCTGGAATGAGTTTCATAAGAAGAGGTGTAACTGTGTTGTAAGCAAAGAATCCATATACTATTGTTGGAATTCCAGCCAGCACCTCAATAATTGGTTTAATCACACGCCTTTTATTCGGTGACATAAACTCACTTAGAAACATTGCAGAACATATTCCAAGTGGAGCTGCAACTAGCATTGCAATAATAGACGTAACGATTGTTCCCATGATAAGTGGTAAAAAACCAAATGAAGGGTCTTTCGCTCTTAGTGGCTCAAGTTTTGTACTGAATACTTCTGATAGAGGTACTTCAGCAAAAAAGTGTGAGGCGTCTACAACCAATGTGATTACAATTCCAATGGAAGTTAAAACTGAAACTGATGCAATAATAAAAAGAATTGTTGGAATGACATTCTCAATATCGAAAAGTTTCTTTTGTTTGCTAATATTTAACTCAGTCATATATTAACTCCATTCACAATACTGCATAACATAATTCATATTCTGTCCAATAAATTACTTTAATCCAATAGTAATTTTCAATTTAATAGTCGAATCCGAAATTGATTCTTTAATCCAGTAATAGTTCATTAATCCAATTTGTATTTCTTACCGAGTTGTGTTTCTATAATCCAAATAGGGTTTTAGTCATGTTCTTAATCCAAAATGTTTGTCTTTATCGAGTATTTCAATACATTTGCAAACTTCTATATAATAGTAGTTTTACAATTTTGTAGCATTTATGCTTTAACTAAGATGAGACAAGGAGCAGTCGCCCCCTGTCTCATTATTTTGCTTAATTTGATTCAATGACTAACTTATTTGATTACTTAAGACCATCAAGTTGTGATTGATACTCAGCGTACATAGCGTCAGGCAGTGGAGCAAAACCATTTTCACCAGCTAGTCTCTTAGCACCATCGAAAGATACAACATACTTAGCAAAGTCTAGAACCTGTGGCTTGTCCATTGCATAGTTTACGTTTAGGTATGTGAATACTGGACGAGTAAAGCCAGCGTAGTCTAAATCAGTGCCGATTGTTTCAAGCTTTGGTTCAACTGGTCCATTACCGAAGTCTACCTTGATTGCTTGTAGTTTGTCAGTATTAGATACATAGTAACCAAAACCGAAGAATGCAATAGCGTTCTTGTCAGAAGATACAAGGTCTACTAGAGTTGAATACTCTTGCTGTAGGTTAGCAGATGCAACCATGTCTTGTTCGTCAAGAATTTTTTCGTAGAAGAATTCATACGTACCGTGGTTTTCGTTAGGACCATAGAATTTAATTTCTTCTGCTGGCCAGTCAGCACGGATATCAGACCACTTTGAAACATTACCAGATGCTAGGTACATGTTGACAATCTCTTCACGAGTCATTTCCGTCGCCCAAGTGTTGTCTTTGTTAATAACCATTGTAAGACCATCGTATGCTAGAACGAATTCGTATACGTCTTCGCCAAGCTTCATACCTTTTTCCTCAAGTTGAGCAACTTCTTTGTCTTTGATTTTTCTTGAAGCATCAGAGAAATCAGTTTCGCCTGGAATGAACTTCTTGAAGCCAGCCGATGAACCAGCACGACCAACTTGTACAGATACATCAGGCTGCTCGTTTACCATGTACTCTTCTGCTATGTGAGCCATCAGTGGGTAAACTGTACCAGAACCATCAACGATTACTGCACCTTCTAGTGGAGCTTCTGTAGCTTTTTCAGCTGGAGCTTCAGTTGTTGCCTCAGTAGTTTGAGCTGCTGCCTCTGCTGGAGCTGCGGCTTCTTCTGCACCACCTGCGCAACCTGCAAGTGCCCCCATTGCTAGGACTAGGATTAGTCCAAAGATCATAAATTTTGAAGATAAAGTTCTCATTTTAGAATCCCCTTCCAAAGTTTTGTCTAATTTCGAGAATCGTTCGTGCGATGTGTTAAGTTCTTGCTAGCCCTTGAATTGACTTTATTGCAAAGTTTCATCGCTGTACTTGGTTAGCACAGTGAGAAAAGTTTAGAATAAAGTCGTGGCAGTGCTAACAAGTTCTTTTCATACCACCCAACGTTCACCTGAGTTGTTACTGCCAAAGTCATTATAGCAACCTAAAACAAGGCATGTGTTTAGACATAGTAAAGCTTATGTAAAGGGCATGTTAAGTCATCATCCAAAAAATGGAACGTAAGTAAACGAGGGGTTAACTTGGTTAAGTCCAGTGAATGAGATTCTTGTTTTTGTGTACATCGCAGTACTTCGTGGTTATGATTGCTTGTAATTAGCATCATCTTTCTGTTTTGTTGATGGAATAACATAACAGCACTTAGCAATCTTCGATTGCTTTCGTTCTTTAACTCAAACTCAACGTCGGCTGATCATTATCATTAGCACTTAGCAATCTTCGATTGCTTTCGTCGCGAAACGCGCCGAATACAAAAAGATAGGAGTATGTAATGAATTGAGCGAGCTCGTTCATTACATACTCCTATCTTTTTATGCACTTCTTTGTTTTTCGCGCACAAAAAAACTTTCCTCGGTAACTGGCTATCCTGCGATTGATGTACAAAGTTATTATTTATAACTTTGTTCAAACTGCTTCTTTCATCTAATCGTTTAGACCCTATTAGTTTTGCGCCACCAATTTTCGTTGGCTTTGCTCTTTGAACCGAAAAGTTTATTTGGTAGCCTGTCAACCTTGCAATTAATGGATAATATTTAATCATCAATTTAATTTGTTTAGGTCATTGGCTTTGCGTCATTGATTTTCATCAATTTTGCTTTCTTTATATATACCACTATTTATTCGTTTTAAACATAAAAGGTAAAAAAATTACCTTGTTTTATGAAACATCAATATTATATCCCTGCACATAATAGAAAAGAGCTGCTCACGCAACTCTTTAATGTTAGTTTACACCTCGTATGGAATTCGTACAACAAACTCAGTTCCCTTTCCATACTCAGATTTGACATCAATTTGTCCACCAAACGATAGAACAACATGTTTTACTATAGCCAGACCAAGTCCTGTCCCACCTACATTTCTAGAACGGGCTTTGTCCACACGGTAGAACCTTTCAAAGAGTCTATCAATATGCTCTTCTGGAATTCCAATACCGTTATCCTCAATGGATATTACAAGGTCGTCGCCATCTTGCTTAAGCTTCACCCAAACATTTCCGTCATCTGGTGTGTATTTGATACCATTATCAATCAAATTGATCAACATCTGCTTAAACCATCCCGAATTTCCAAATAGCTCAGCTTGAATATTACCACATTCAAATGAAATTGTTACGTTCTTCTTTTTACCAATTTCCTGGAGCATATGAACAACATCTTCGGTTGCTTTACAAATATCGATCTGAGACTTCTCAATCATATTGCTACGTTTCTCAATATCAGAAAGTACAAGCAGGTCCTCAATTAGGACAGAAAGCCTTCCTGTTTCCATATCAATAATATCAAGAAACTTGTCTCGTACAGCAACATTGTCTACTGCACCATTTTTAAGGGTTTCAACAAATCCTCTTATAGATGTTAGTGGTGTCTTAAGTTCATGAGAAACATTGGCAACGAAATCCTTACGCATAAACTCCAATTTACGCATATCTGTAACATCTGCAATTATGATCACCACACCAATTCTCTCATTTGCTCTTTTTGAGCTCACTATTGGATTAGAATACATATTCAGTATTCGATGTTCTGGTCTATGCATTTCTATTTCGATCGCCGACTGAACGTTGTCATGAATCAAACTTTGAATTTGCTCATCTAGTTGGTTGTTCCTAAATGCTTCTAACACATGCCTACCTTTGATTTCATCTTCACGAAAACCAAAGAGCAGCTCCGCAGCTGGATTAATGAACATAACATGTTTCTGATTATCGACTGCAATTACGCCATTAATCATACTCGACAGTATTGCACTGTTTTTAATGTTTTGGTCTTCAATTTCCATAATTTTATTTCCAAGCTCTTCACTCATCTTATTAAAGTTCTCAGCCAACTCTCCTAGTTCATCATCCGAATCATATATTATACATCGTCCAAATTTGCCATCAGCAATCTCTTTCGATGCTCTTGTCATGTCTAATATCGGATTAATTATTATCTTTAAAAACCTCACACCAAGAAGCATGGCCACAACAAGACCAAAAGCTGCTGATAAAAGGATCGTCCTAAACAGATGGTAGTTAAAGGTTGAAATTTCAGTTAACGGGACCGACAATCTTACGACGTATCTTTCACCAGTTTTTGTGTCATAAGGTATAGCAACATAATACTGGTCCATATTTATGGAGTTTGAATATCTTTGACTTACTCCAACAAGACCCTGCATAGCTAATTTCACTTCAGGTCTTGAACCATGGTTGTCAAGTGTTGATGGATCTGTATCAGAATCAACAACAACAATTCCTGCACCATCAACAATTGTGACTCTCGCATTAAAGTTGTCGGATTCTCTTGAAATGACTTGATCCATATCCTCAATGTCATGTTCTTCATCTAATAGAAAACCCCTAATAAGATAGGCATTACTTAACAGGCGGTTTTCAACACTATTGAGAAAATCCCGTTGTAATAAGGCATGAGCCAATAATCCCGTTGCTAAAATACCTATGAACATTAGGCTGATGACAAGTATATTTATTTTTCTTCTCATATCCTAACTCTACTTAACTTTGTAGCCAACGCCACGTACAGTTTCGATATACTTAAACTCGCCGTCACCTTCAATTTTGCTTCTAAGGTGGCGAATATGTACATCTACAGTTCGAGTTTCTCCAAAATAATCGTACCCCCAAATTTCATCTAGAAGGAAGTTCCTAGAAAGAACCTTACCTCTGTTTTCAGAGAGTATCTTTAATAGTTCAAATTCCTTTAGAGTTAACTGGAAAATAACTTCACCTCGTGAAACCTCATGTTTATCAATATCAATTGTCAGGTCTTCAACAACAATCTTACCCGTGTCCTTGAAAGGCTGAGTGTTTTGATACCGTCTCAAAATGACCTTGATTCGTGTAAGTAATTCTCGTATGCTAAACGGCTTTGTTATATAGTCATCTGCTCCAATTTCAAGACCGATGATTTTATCCGTTTCGCTACTTTTAGCAGTAAGCATGATAATCGGGATCTGTTTGAGTTCTCTGTTGTTTTTGATTCTGTTGCAAACATCAATACCGTCAATTTCAGGAAGCATAAGATCTAAAAGAACTAAATCTGGTTTTTCCATTTCAACACGTTTAATACCATCTCGTCCGTTAAATGCATATGATACCTTGTATCCGTTGCTTTCTAAATTAAACTTGATCAGTTCTACAATATGTTCTTCATCTTCTATAATAAGTATATGTGGCTGAGACATGAGTATCCTCCTTATGATTAATCTCCCCGGTTGAATCTTTCTCTACAATTATAAAGCACCATTGTTAAGTCCGTATTAAGTCTGTTAATTAATTGCATTAACCTATTCTTTTCTTTCGACCTACATCCTTCAATTCCTTTAAATTGGTGCTGTTCAAGCACAAGTAATTATCAATCTTTCTTCTTAAACACATTGAAATTCAGCCGTTTTTCTATTTATTCATGCTCAAATTTACATAAAATAAACAATTGAAAAAGCGATTTGAAATGATTCATGTCATAATCATTTCAAATCGCTTTATACATTCTTACTATTATATATGCTTTTATTGTATTAGAAGTTCTTGATTGTTTCTACTGACAATCCAACTTGATAACATCTGTTGTCTCTACCTAAGATCGCCAAGAATTTGAACAACTTACCATCTTCTACACGGTGTTTAACAGGTGTAGTAACAAAGTCAACCTGTTTGTTTCTAAGGGGGCTATACGAGGGATCGATCTCATATAAGTTAAGGCCTATAGTTTCGCGCTCGTTGCAATACTCAACAGCACCTGCTTCTGTCGTAACGTAAACAACATCTACATTAAACTCTCTACAAAGTTCGTCCATTCTTTCATTAGAAAGTGACTTACCATATAGTTTCTCCTCAATAGCCTTAACATCACGAAGCATCTTGCCTCTCATAACTTTATTCGCTACAAATTGAAGCAGTTCATCCGCATTACGATTCAGATTGTCTGTCAGCTCAGCCAGATTTTCTGTTTCGCTGCTTTGAACCATTACTTGTGATGCCGCCTCCTGCATTCTCGATGTGATCTCTTCAGAGAATCTTGTCACTTCAACGATTTGCTCAGAAACCTTCTTGCCATCTGTTGTCACCTTTTTGATGGCTGAATTCATACCTTGAATATAATCTTTACTCTTCTCTAAGGAATGTTGAATTTCAGTAAACTCATCTATTGTGTTCTCTACAGTATTGTAGCCTTGTTCTATATATTCTTTGTCTGACTCTACAGATATCTTAATCTCTTCAAGTCCATCTTTTAGAGTATCAATTGTATCGCTTATTTTTGTAGAGGCTTGATTGGTTTCACTAGATAACTTTGATATCTCAGAAGCTACGATAGCAAACCCTCTTCCATGCTCACCAGCACGGGCAGCTTCAATAGAGGCATTTAGAGCAAGGAGATTAGTTTGTTCAGCGATTGAGTTAACAAGTCCATTAAGCTCAATAACCTCGTCAGACCTATTGTAAAGATCTTCAACCTTTTCTGCAACACTCTGAATAAGGTCTCGCACTTGTTTCATTATAGTTAGTATTGATGCAGTAGACTCAATACTCCCCTTCGTTGCATGGATTGTTTCAGTGGAGAACGTATATGTTTCTTGCATGTCTGTTTCCATGTTAGTTAATTCATCAACAATGCGTTCTATTTCAACACGAGAACTCTGTAACATTTCAAACTGCTTGTCTGAACTCTGACTTGTCGCATCAGTCGAGTTGGAAATGCCCTCCATTGCTGAATTGAACTGATCAACAATACCTTTTAAACTGTCGCTTATTTCAGTAATTTGAGTTGATACTATAATTTGATCTTTAAAGTTTCCCTTTAAACCAAGCACCATTTCATCAAGTCGATGTAAAACTGTACTCATCATCATTGAATCAACCTCTGGAACTTGAACGGTTAAGTCATTGTTGTTTACCTGCTCAACAATCTCCTCAACATGATGAAGTCCACTCAATATCTTACGACTTAAATACCAAGCAAGTACAAGTGATACAATCACACCAGATACAACCCCCAGTATCCAATTACTTAAAATGTGATCAATCGTTACTGTAATACCCGTGGTCAATAATATTGCTGTGAATAAACTGAAAAAAATTCTACCCTGTTTCATTACGTTGTCCCCCTGCCGTATTCTGTTGCTAACTAAAAACATAATAGCAATTCTTTTTACAATAGTTGTTACGTTTCAATTAACTTTATATAATACCACCAGATAACCTTCCCCCATACGATATCAAATCCCTTTGGATAAACTATACAAATCTAAGATTCCAAAGTATAAAAACAGAACCTCCTTGAAATCAAGGAGGTCTGTTTTATAATTGCTGTAGAACATCGATCACATGTAAATTATTATTTTTTACAAGATTTATAAATCCTGATTCGGTTTTCACAAGTGGCCTTATTGGATGATTCTTTTCAATAAAGATTATTTCTCCAATAGTACCATTATTAAGCTTAACTTCGTTACCCACAAAGTACTGAACTATATTAGAAACAAATACTTTGCTATAGAATGGATCAAGAGATCCAAATGACTTTTCCTGGATTTGTCCTGCAACCATAAAAGGACATTCTCGTTCTCTATATACTCTATCAGATGTCATTGCGCTATAGATATCAGCTATAGCAACAATCCGAGCATATGGATGAATATGAGGGCCTTTTAAGCTATTCGGATATCCACTTCCATCACTTCTTTCGTGATGCTGAAGTACACCAGACAGCACAGCGTCATTAAACTGTTTAGTATTTGCGAGCAAGACATAACCAAGTGTTGGATGTGACCGCATAACTTTAAACTCTTCATCGGAAAGTTTAGCAGGCTTGTTTAGAATTTCATCAGGTATATTACATTTTCCTATATCATGTAACAGACCTGCAATTGACAAATCTTTTAACTCATCAGGTTCCATTCCTAACCAACTACCTATAAGAGCAGCATATAAACTCACTTGGACAGAATGTTCAAAGGTATACTCATCACTTTGACGAATCTGCCATATTTTTGCGCAATATCATTACCTGATTCTACCTCACTTAAGAGTGGACCTACAACATGCTCAACATCTGTATATAGGACTTTCCCGCCTAGTGTAGCAGACTTAAATAAAGACTTAAACTTGTCTACAGAGCCTTTATACTCTGCTTCAAATTTAATTTGCGCGTCCTTAAAGGAATTGGGTTTTTCCTCTTCTACTGGAAGCATATCACTATATGCCTTTATTCTGACATCGAGGATTCCTGACTCATACTTCAAATATTCCACATGGGATTCTTTTAATACAGCCCCATCCGATATAATCAGAACTCCATTTAAATCATATATGTCTTGATTAATAACCATGCCCTTTTCAAGCAAATCAACACTAATTATTTTCATGAATATTCGCTCCTGAATTTGTACTCAACTTACATCATTATAGCATATTATACTAGTAACCTGTTCAAAAGTCCTATGAATCCTGTCATATTGACTATTTATACCTTGGTAATGAGCATTATTACTACAATAATTACCATTTAGTTATAAACTAAACTTAAGATTTGCAGTAATTTGAAATTATTTACATTGTAATGAGTTCTATGTTATAATTGTCTTGTTTTAGAATACTTATTCTTGACGGTTCGGCAATATGGCTGAACTGTTGAATATTAGCCGTTAATTTTGGTAATTCTGTTGGGGGACAGGGTTAGCTCGATCGATGAGTTGATATTTGTTAAATGATAAACAAACTCCCTACCTTGCGTAAGAACGCGTTCCATTTTGGAATTAGGCAGTGTGAAAGGGGACAAACGGTATGCAAACTAAAGGACTAACCATTGGACAGCGCATTCGCATGACCCGAAAATACCTTGGTGTCAAGCAGTACGAAATCACAAGTGGTAAAATCACGCGTAACTTAATTAGTGCTATTGAGAATGATAAGGTACGTCTTACATCCGAAAATGCAAGATTAATTTACGATAACTTGAATCGATTTGCAAAAGAAAGAAACCTAGAAATCGATCTTGATCTTAGTGAAGTATTAGGCGATGAGCCTGATTTCCAAGCTGAAATCAAGGCCGAAAACTATATCAATCAAATCAAGCGTCATATTAAGTCGGAAGATGCTCCATCAGATGACTTTATACATGAGGTCGAAGACTTCCTATATGCTTGGGACATCCCAATAAAAAAAGCTGAAGTCTATACGCTGTTTGGTGATATATATGGAATGAAGAAGGAAAAGTTACGCCAGCTCTTCTACTACACAAAAGCTTTTGAGCTTTATTCAGTGGAAAAATACATAAACTCTTTGCCTAGACTAGCCTCTAGAATATCTGAGTGTTCAGAGCAGCTTAATTCACCTGAAATCGGCGTCAGATTCTGTGAACTAGCCATTTCTAAGGACCCAACTTCTTACCGTGAAGAAATGTACAACCTTTATATGCTTAGCGCAATCAGCAATAGCAAGCTAGGCAACCATCAAAAAGCTATTAAGAATATCGACGTTTGCATAGACAGATTCACTGATGATCTTGGACCAGAATACTATCAAGCCGTTAGTGTGAAGGCAAACTGTTATGAAAGAAACAATGAAATTATGGATGCAATTCAATACTACACGCATGCAACAAATGGATTCTACCGTTTAAACTGCTTGCGCGAAGGTATTGAAAGCACTATACCAATGATCACTCTGCTCCACAATCACAGTATGGATTCAAACAGAAGCAAAATTGATAATTTGCTAACTGAAATGCATAACAAGCTAGATCAAATTGCTACTACACCAATATCAATGAAAATGCAATTAGCTCAAATGTATATGTCGCTTGGCAAGAAGAATGAGTCCATTCATACATATGAAACCATTATGTCAAACAAGCATTTAATGACAGATGTTGAAGCTGTTGAACTTCTCCATCAATCATACACTCTGTTTGACAATATGAATTTACTTACTAAATGGCTGTCGTTCTACAAAACGGCAAACATTGACCTAGTTAACTTAGATGATCCAAACCAGAGACGACTAGCAACGTCACTCACATACTCACTTAAGTTCCTTATAGAGTCCCATGAGTTCGACTTGGCAAAACGAATTACACACGACTTAGCTACTCTAGCTATCTCAAACTAGTTGGGAAGTATAGTTAAGAAGTCAAAACTTTAAACTACC